>MDTC01145096.1_pt1 | contig 65932 bp, 54 predicted proteins | sample 811181 | NCBI WGS metagenome assembly MDTC01 (sample SAMN05326644, study PRJNA326480) | marine metagenome | isolation source: seawater | place: Pacific Ocean: North | collected 2011
GGCAGTAAAGCAGACCGTAATGGTATCAAGGAAATGCTGGCGTTTCTGAAAAACAATAAGAACAAGCGATTTGTATGCCTTGTTGATGACGTTTCTAGGTTAGCTCGCGATATCCGCGTCCACCTTGACCTCAGAGACGCGATAGATAGCTGTGAGGCTGTGCTGGAAAGTCCGGCCATGACATTTGGCGTTGATGCGGATGGTCGGTATTTTGAAAATATGCAGGCGTTAAGTGCCATGCATCACCGCGAGAAAAACGCCGAGCAAACCAAAAAGCGTATGCAAGCTCGCGCCATCAATGGCTATTGGCCGTTTCCTGCGGTGATTGGTCTAAAACATGAGCGCAAATCCGGTCACGGTAAGGTCATGGTGCCGGATGAGCCTTTGGCCTCGATTATCAAAGAAGGCATGGAAGGTTTCGCCAATGGGCGTTTCCAGACACAAAGCGAAGTTGCTCGCTTTTTTGAAAGCCATGTCGAATTCCCTAAAAACCGCCATGGCAAAGTAACAGTTGAGGCCGCAAACCGTATTTTGAACCGCGTGCTTTATGCGGGGTACATCGAAATGCCGAAGTGGAATATTGATCTGCGCAAAGGTCAGCATGAAGGGCTGGTCAATTTGAAAACTTTTGAAAAAATACAGGAGCGCCTGAACGGCAAAGCCAAAGTGCCTGTGCGCAATGATATTGACGCGGATTTTCCTTTGCGCGGCTTTGTTGCTTGCGGGGATTGTGGTCATCCGTTGACCTCAAGCTGGTCGAAGAGCAAGACAGGCAAGAAGCATCCATATTATATGTGCTTCAAAAAGGGTTGCGCCAGCAAAGGCAAATCCATACGCCGCGCCGATATGGAAGAGCAGTTTGAAGACATCCTGAAAACTATGGCGCCATCCCATAAGCTCTTTACGCTTGTGAAGGATATGTTCAAACGCGCATGGGATATTCAGGGTGAAAATGAAGCAGCGTGGCGACATGCGATTAAGCAGGAGATTATCGCTAAAGAGAAAAAGGTCGAAAGCCTTCTTGATCGTATCGTCGATGCGGAATCATCAAATGTGATTACAGCCTATGAAAAACGCATCACAAAGTTAGAGCGCGAAAAGCTGGTTTTAGAGGAAAACCTCTCAAAAACAGCCAAAAACAAGAAACCCTTCCAAGAGGTTTTCGAACTCACCATGAAATTCCTAGAAAGCCCGCTCACCCTTTGGAATGGGCATATAGAACACAAGCGCACAGTGCTAAAACTCACTTTTAGGGAACGTCTGGAATATGATCGGAAATCAGGGTTTCGAACCCCAATTCCATCCAGTGTTTTCAATATGTTAGAGGATTTTTGCGCATCAAAAACGCAAATGGCGGAGACGGAGGGATTCGAACCCTCGATAGAGCTATTAACCCTATACTCCCTTAGCAGGGGAGCGCCTTCAGCCACTCGGCCACGTCTCCAGCACTCTGATAGAATATGCATTCATTTTCTATGATGTTAGGGCGGGTTTGTAAAGTCGTTATCGACCTTTACAAATATTTTTTCAAATATTCCGTCCAGTTCTGGCGTTCTTCGGTGAATTCACTAATGTTTTGCAAATACCACTTATCATCTTTTTTGAAAATCTGACAAACGACCAGAGCATATTGATTGCTCTTTGGTAATTGGTCGATCCGGATATTAAGAATATTCTCGTTATTCATCGCATCGGCAATACGGATATGCGGCTCATCAATGGCCTCAATATGGTGCATACAATCACTTTCGATCACAAAAAAGAAATGATTATAGTGATCATCAATATCTTTAAGCTCGATATGGATTTGCTCATCATCCAGATCACCAACCCCGTCCATATCATCACCGCTATGATAGATTTTTTCGCTCTTATCTATTGCATTATAGGCATTGGGCGTCACATAATCCTTACAGTGACCATCTTCGTCAAAGCCATAGCATAACAAGTCCAGATCAAAGGACGGATCATCTGTTTCCCGCGTCGCATCATCATCATCTTTTTGGCTCATCATATCAGGATTTTTCACGAAATACCCCAGCATATCGGGATTGCGCAGGATGACCCCTATGGAATTACCGATATTGGTTCTGACATAACCCGCACTGGCTTTCTCGTCATTTTGATTCCATGAGAGCCCCGCGACAATGCGTTGGCGCGGCGAGTTTTCCGCAAGAACCAACTCAATAGCTTCCGAAGGTTTAGGCCCTGTGATCAATCCGTCACTCATCAATTTTGCTCCATCCTTATTGTTTAGAGATATTCTAGGCTAAATGTATATAAATGAGAAGCAAAATAGACTGATGATATTGAAGCTATGACACCTAAAGACCAAGATCATCGCGATCAAATTCTTGATCATTAATTGAAATCAAGTAAATATCAGCAGCCTTAATACCTTGTCTTCTTACATGGTTTAGCACAGTTTCATCTGATATTTCCATGTCTAGTCGCGTAAGCACTTTTTCCAGAAACATTTTCATCATTGATAAATACAGTATCAACTTTACCTTGTTTTCCAATTTCAGCTAAATCTCTGAAACGCTCTTGAATAGCCAAAATATCATAGGGTTGAGATATCGCAACCTTATACGATATTCTATTATCATCTTGTTGATCTGTGTCTGTTGGTTTTGCCATAATGTATCACCTGAAATTCTTATATCTTTTTATTCGTTATTTATAAACCTTAATTTAGTGTAAAGTCAAATTATTCTCAAGAATTCAGTGTGTGGTACATCTTATTATATACGCAACTAGAGTTTTGTTACTATAATGCTTCTACAGAATCACAATTTATATATTAGAGTAAGTCAATGAAGCAATATCTCGATCTCATGCAGCATGTCTTGGATAACGGAGCGGTAAAAGAAGACCGCACAGGCACGGGCACGCGCTCGGTTTTCGGCTATCAGATGCGCTTTGATCTATCCGAGGGCTTCCCGCTCGTCACCACCAAGAAATGCCATTTACGCTCCATCATCCATGAGCTTCTCTGGTTCCTGCAGGGTGATACCAATATCAAATACCTCAAGGAAAACGGCGTATCCATCTGGGATGAATGGGCAGATGAGAACGGCGATCTAGGCCCCGTTTACGGGCATCAATGGCGGAGCTGGGGCACATCGGACGGGCGCGAAATCGACCAGATTTCCAACGTCATCGAGCGCATTAAAACCAACCCCGATGATCGGCGCATGATAGTCTGCTCTTGGAATGTCGGGGAGATCGGCAAGATGGCGCTCCCGCCTTGTCATTGCTTCTTTCAGTTTTATGTCGCCGACGGCAAGCTCTCCTGCCAGCTATACCAGCGCAGCGCAGATATCTTCCTTGGCGTGCCGTTTAACATTGCCTCTTATGCACTGCTGACCATGATGGTCGCGCAGGTCACGGGCCTGCAACCCGGTGAGTTCATCCATACACTGGGCGATGCACATCTCTATTCCAACCATATCGAGCAAACGCAGCTTCAACTCTCCCGCAAGCCACATACCTTGCCGGAGATGCACTTAAACCCACACGTCAAGAACATCTTTGATTTCAAATTCGAGGATTTCGAGCTTGTCGGCTATGAATCCCACCCCCATATCAAAGCCCCCGTGGCGGTGTAAGCAGATATGACGAGTTTGTCTCTTATAGTCGCCATGGCCGAAAATAACTGCATCGGCAAGGACAATAAAATGCCGTGGCATATCTCCGAAGATCTTAAGCGGTTTAAAGCTCTGACGATGGGCGCGCCGGTCATTATGGGGCGCAACACTTTTGAATCTATTCTAGGCTATTTGAGAAAACCTTTACCGGGTAGAGAAAATATCGTCATCAGCAGGTCAGGCTATACACCGCCCGAAGGGATGGATGTCCACGTGTTTCCAACGCCAGAAGAGGCAATTGATTACGCATTAACCCGCACGACAGAAGAGGTCTTTATTATTGGCGGTGCGCAAATATACACACAGACTTTGGACAAGGCGGATATCATCCACCTCACCAAAGTCCATAAGGCGGTGGAGGGTGATGCGTTTTTTCCTGACCTGAATATGAATGATTGGGAAGAAACAACCCGCGAAGATCATCTGGACCATGATCCACCCTATAGCTTTTTGACTTTGAAAAGGAAGTAAATTTATTTCGTCATTCCCCGAATTGGCAAAGCCAATTCTAGGGGAATCTATGGATCGCCTTAGAATTGATAAATCAATTCAGGCGATGACGGGCAGTGTGTTAATAATACCTTCCGCCACTTCGGCAAAACTCTTGGCCTCACTACTCTCTGTATCAGACAAAACCACGGGCGTGCCCTCATCGGCGTTCAAGCGAATAGATTTCGACAAAGCAATCCCGCCAAGATAGGGAACGCCAAGCTTTTTAGCTTCACTTTCCGCACCGCCATGCCCGAAAATATGCTCCTCATGCCCGCAATTTGAGCAAATATGCGTGCTCATATTCTCGATAATCCCGAGGATCGGCACGTTCGTTTTCTCGAACATCGCCGCCGCCCGCCGCGCATCAATCAGCGCAATATCCTGCGGGGTAGAGACAATGACCGCGCCAGTTAGCTTAACCTTCTGCGCCAGAGTTAACTGGATATCTCCCGTCCCCGGCGGCAGATCAATAAACAGAAAATCCAATGGCTTTTCTTGGTCATCAACACTATCAGCCCAAGCAACATCACGGAGCATCTGATAAAACGCGCTTTGTGCCATTGGCCCACGCCAGATCAGGGCTTTGTCGGGATCGGTCATATAGCCGATAGACATCATCTTGATGTTGTGGCGCTTGGGCGGTTGTATTTTTTTGCTCTCGTCAAGCTCTGGCTTGAAGTCGGCTTCGCCCATCATTACAGGCTGCGATGGGCCATATATATCTGCATCCAGCAAGCCAACGCTATAATCTTTGCCTGTCTTGTTCGCGATATAGGCCGCCAGATTGGCCGTCACCGTAGATTTTCCAACCCCGCCCTTACCCGAGGCCACGGCAATAATATGACGCGCTGGAATATCAAGCGGCGGGTTCTTATTCATGCCATGCGGATCAGGCGCTTTGGGCATTGGCTGCGGCGCAGCTTTACCCTGACTTTCAGCGGTCAAAATGACCGTAGCTTTTTTAACATCACTCAGGCTGTTCACGGCTTTTTCTGCCTCTTGCCGCAAAGGCTCCAGCGCAGCGCCTTGCGCTGCATCCACTGTGACAACCACGACAGCATGCCCGCTCTTATCCATCTGCACGGAGCTCACCATATTCTGGCTAACAATATCTTTGCCGGAGGAAGGCTCTGTAACGCGGCTCAGTACCTCATATATGTCTTTTGTTTTGTCTTTTTTCTTTCTGAACAAAATTTCATCCTTCAAGGCTTGCTTTACGTTGTAAAAGAGATATTGTTACGTTCTATCTAAAATAACAGGAAATTGCCATACCATGTCTGACGATAACGAAAAAGACCGCAAAAAACGTAAAAACCCGTGGGGCAACCAAAGCGAAGGCTCCAGAGGTGGTAAAGGTAAACGCCAAAGTCCATGGGGTAATAATGGCGGCGGTGGTGGCGGTCATCGCGGCGGCGGCAATGGCCCGAATGATTTGGATGATTTACTAAAGAATGCGCAAGAAGGCTTGCGCGAGGTTTTACCTGGTAATATGGGTGGCGGTGTAGCGCTATTCCTGATTATACTTGTGGCCGTCTTGCTATGGCTCGCCAGTGGCTTTTACATCATTAATCCAGGTGAGCACGGCGTAATACAGCGTTTTGGCGCATGGTCCCGCACACAAGTCGAAGAGGGGCTGGGCTACCATTTTCCAGCACCAATTGAAGAAATGACCAAAGTCGAAGTCACAAGGCAGCAAAGCATGAATATCGGATTCAGAGAGGCTGTATCGCAAAGAGGCCGTAACATATCCGGCACGCAGCGCATTAATGACGAGAGCTTAATGCTGACCGCGGATCGTAATATCGTCGAGCTGAATATGACCCTGCAATGGGATATCAAATCCGCCGAAGATTATCTTTTCCAGATCGAAGATCAGGAAGGCACAATCAAGAAAGTAGCGGAAAGTGCTATTCGTGAAGTCGTAGGTCAAACTGAAATGTTCCCGATCATCACAACAGGCCGCGCAAAAATTGCCGCGACAGTTAAGGACATCATTCAGAAAAACCTTGATGAATATAATTCAGGCGTAAATATCAAACAGGTTCTGATCAACAAGGCCGAAGTGCATCCGGACGTACAGCAAGCTTTCCAAGATGTGCAATCCGCCTATCAGATCGCCGAGGAAACACAAAATCTGGCTCAGGCCGATCGTGAAAAGATCATCCCGACTGCCCGCGGTCAGGCAACCCAAATCCGTCAGGAAGCCGAAGCCTACAAGCAATCAAAGATTGCTCAGGCCACTGGTGACGCGGAACGTTTCCGTTTGATGTACGAAGCTTATCTTAAGGGTAAAGATGTAACCAAAGAGCGTATTTACATCGAAACTATGGAACAAGTCCTTGGTAACGCCCAAAAGATCATTATGGACTCCAAGGGCGACGGTCAGGGTGTAGTGCCTTACTTACCTCTGGATGAGCTTAAGGCTAAGAAAAATACAAACACAAATACAAATCAACAGATGATAAGGTAGTGTAGAAAAATGGATTTGAAACTTATATTACTCTTTATTGTTCTGGCATTGGGGCTGATTATTGGCTCTCAATCATTTTTTACCGTCGATGAACGCGAGCAAGCTATTGTTCTTCAACTCGGTCAGCCAAAAGGCGAGCCGCGTGGCCCCGGCTTACACTTCAAATTGCCATTTGTTCAAAATGTCCGTTATTTTGATCGCCGCATCCTGTCTATCGATCCAAACCCTGAGCAAGTTGTTATTTCAAGCTCCAAATCACACGTCAACGACGATCCAAAAGAAAATAAAAGCGATGATGTTGAAGAGGAAAATACAGATCTAAAACCTACAATCGGTAATGTAAGTGGTGAGCCTATCATCGTTGATACCTTCCTGAGATACCGTATTGTAGACCCACTTCAATTTATGAAAACCTTGCGCACTGTCGATAATGCTAATGGCCGGATCGAGAGCATTGTTAATGATTCGACGCGTGCTGTGCTTGGTGATACGACGCTGCCCGAACTGCTATCCGAGCAACGTACAGCTGTTATGGCCTCTATCAAGGCACGTGTGAATAAAAAAGTTACAGATGACCGCCTTGGTATCGAGATTATCGACGTGCGGATTGTGCGCGCTGACCTGACTAAGGAACTGCGCGATTCAACAGTGCGCCAAATGAATGCTGCTCTGGCAGAGCGTGCAAATGAACGTAAAGCAAAAGGGGAAGAAAAAGCCCTTGAAATTCGCTCCACAGCCAGAAAAGACCGCGATATTATCCTCGCCGAGGCGCGCCGTGATTCCCAGATCATCCGAGGGGAAGGCGACCGCGAAGCCATCAAACTTTATGCAGATGCCTTTAACGTCGATAAGGAATTTTATTCCTTTATTCGATCAATGGAAGCATACCAAAAAACACTTGGTACAAGCGACACAAGGCTGATCCTCTCACCCGATGGCGAGTTCTTTAAACATTTCAAGTCACAGCAATAACGCCGTGATTTGTGCATCATCGCTTCGGCGATAACTTCATAAATACTTGTAGAAGGAGTCTTATGATGAAAAAAGCACGATCTTTTGCCGTTATAAATTTTCTAGCTGTAGCCGGACTGGCTTTTATCACCGCTGATCCGGTCTATGCGAAAGAGGCCGCGACCGCGCCGGTACAGATGGTTCCGGCCAGCTTTGCCGATCTGGCAGAAAAGCTGACCCCCGCTGTGGTCAATATCTCGACAACGCAAAAACCCGCTATGCCGAAAGATTTTCCTGAAATGCCGCAATTCCCTGAAGGCTCGCCTTTCGAAGATTTCTTCGAGGAATTCATGGATCGTCATGGCCGCGGTGCGCCATCTATGCCTCATACCTCATTGGGCTCAGGTTTTATCATTGATGCCAAAAACGGCTATGTGATTACAAATAATCACGTTATTCGTGATGCGGATGAAGTCAAAGTCATCCTTTCCGATGATACATCCTTGCCTGCAGAGATTATCGGGTCTGACGAAAAGACCGATCTGGCTGTTTTGAAAGTCGATACCAAAGATCATGCACTGGTTTCAGTGCCTTTTGGTGATAGTGATTCGGTGCGTGTCGGAGACTGGATTTTGGCCATTGGAAATCCCTTTGGCCTTGGTGGTAGTGTAACCACAGGGATTGTTTCTGCGCGTGCGCGAGACATCGATTCTGGCCCTTATGATGATTTTCTCCAGACAGATGCCTCAATCAATCGCGGGAATTCCGGTGGCCCGATGTTCAATATGAATGGTGAAGTGATCGGTATTAACACCGCTATTTTCAGCCCCACTGGAGGCTCGGTCGGAATTGGCTTTGCCATCCCATCATCTTTGGCCGTGCCCGTGGTGAATCAGATCATAAAATATGGCCGCACGCGCCGTGGCTGGCTGGGTGTGCGCATCCAGACTGTGACCGAGGAAATTGCAGAGAGCCTTGAACTCGGTGCGCCGCGCGGCGCTCTGATCGCCAGTGTCACAGAAGATGGACCGGCAAAAGCAGCAGGCATTGAGGTCGGTGATATAATCCTTGAATTTAATGGCAATAAAATCGAAGAGATGAAAATGCTGCCGCGTTTTGTGGCGGAAACCGATATCGACTCTAAAGCCAAAGTCAAACTCTGGCGTGATGGCAAGGAAGTCGTCGTAGAGGTCACAGTCGGTGAGCTGGAAAAGGCAGAGGAAGATGGTCTGATCCCGAGCGCAGATGACAAACCCAAAAGTTCCGGCGTAGACGTTGAAGGCGTTGGCCTAACCTTAAAAGCGATTGAGGACAAAGATCGTTCGGCCTTCCAGATTCCCCGCGATGTTGCAGGCGTTTTGATTTATGACGTAAAACAGGCTTCCGAGGCGGAAAGTAAAGGTCTTGATACGGGCGATGTGATTGTTGAAATCAACCAGCAACCCGTCAAAACACCAGAAGAGGCAATGGATATCATTGAAAAGGCGAAAGATAATGCGCGGAAATCCGTGTTATTACTGGTCAATACGCGCGGCGATGTCCGTTTTGTTGCGCTACGCTTGGATCGCTAAGCCTTTTTAACAGATTTAATTCTTTGAAAAAAGAATATGCCGGAGCCCGCAGTGATAAAGGCTCCGGTTATTTTTAAGGTATCAGGCGCATCTCCAAACAGGATATAGCCTAGCGAAATCGCAAAAATGAGCTGCACGTATTGAAATGGGGAGACCATCGAGGTATCACCCAGCGTAAAAGCATAAGCAATCGTAATCAGGGCAAAGCCGTAAAACATACCAATAAAAAGACAGGACAATAAAAACACCTGATTGTAATATTCTATTGTCCCGCCTTTAAAGATAAATATACCGATCGCTGTAAAGAAAAACGGCCAAAATCCAAAGGAAATCAGGGCACTTTGCCGCCCTGCATAGCGCGCAAAAATATTCGAAAATGCAAAGGTAAAACAACAGGTAAACGCCAATAAGTGTATGATATTGATTTCCTCATAGCCCGGTCGGAAAGCAATTACAACGCCACTAAAGCCCCCAAGAATAGACAGCCAGCGATAAAGCCCGATCTTTTCCTGAAACAGGATAATCCCGAGCAAACATGTCACAAAGGGCGAAAGAAAATAAATTGTATAGGCATCAACCATCGGCAGCTCCGATAAAACATAAAGCGAAAGACAGGTATTCAGCGCCATCATGCTGCCGCGTGCCATATGCCATTTCTGTCCTTGTGTTTTCCAAAGCGACTTTATACCCCCAAGAAACGGCGATAAAACCAGCATCAACCCCATACCAAACACAGCCTGCCAGAATAAAATATCCAGTACTTCATAACTTTGCGATTCCAGTTTGCGCAAGCCATCACTAAAGGAAAAGGCGCTAAAGGCCAGCAGTGCAAGGGCTATCGCCTTGAAATTATCTTGCGTATTGGGCTGCGACATGAGATAAGGCGTTCCATTATGGCAGGTTTAAAAATAGATACGAAACATACCATCTATATTATCGGTGGGCCAACGGCAAGCGGGAAATCTGCGCGCGCGTTGGAGCTTGCGCTTGCCCATAACGGCGTGGTGATCAATTGCGATTCCATGCAAATCTATGAAGGTCTGCCAAAACTCACGGCCCAGCCCCCCGAAGAGGATTTAACCCAGGCGCCCCACGAACTCTACAGCCACCTTCATCCGAATGAGACATGCTCGGCAGGAAACTGGCGCGAAATCGTCGAGCCACTGATCCGTAAAGTGATTGAACAAGGCAAAACTCCGATTATCGTGGGCGGCTCGGGGTTGTATATTAAGGCGCTGACCGAGGGTCTATCGCCCATGCCCGATATCCCGCAAGAGGTGCGCGATGTCACCGTGGCCAAACAAAAAGAACTAGGCAATCCGGGTTTCTATGAGGCCTTGCATAAACGCGACCCCGAAATGGCGCAGCGCTTTCACCCCTTCCACACTGCCCGCCTGATGCGTGCTTGGGAAGTTCTGGAGGCCACTGGCGTGTCACTGGCACGCTGGCAGGAAAAGGAGCGCATTGCCCCGCCCGAAAACTGGCACTTCGAAAAAGAAGTTATCATCCCCGAACGCCCCGTTTTGCATGAGCGCTGTAATGCGCGTTTTCTGATGATGCTGGATAATGGTGCGCTGGAAGAGGTCGAAGCCTTCAATAAACGCGTCGAAGAGGGCGAAGTCCATAATAATGTCCCGCTACTCAAGGCTCTAGGCTATCCGCAGCTTGTCGCCTATATCAAAGGCAGAATGTCAAAAGATGACGCCATAGAACAGGCCCAAGCCCGCACCCGTCAATACGCTAAACAGCAAATCACGTGGTTCAGGAACCAGTATTAAAAATTTTTCTTGCTAAAAAAGTCCCAAGCCCTTAACCTGACCTTATGACTATGAACTCATACATTAACGCTGTGCTTGTCGTGCTTGTGGCTCTCGTGGAAAACGGGAGGGCGTGCGGCTGAACGGTGTAAAGAAAGACCAAAAAAGCGCAGCGCCCCTCGAAAAAGGGGCGTTTTTTATTGGGTTTTTTACCCTAAAGGTCTAAACAAAGTGTAAGAAATAGGATAATTTACGAAACGCAAAATAGCTTGAAGCAAAAGGGCAAGAAAAATGGCTAAGGCAAAAACAAAAAAAGAAGACGAAAAAGTTGCATCCATTGATGCAAAAAAACAGCCAAAGGAAATGACAGGCGCGGAAATGGTGATCGAAGCCCTCATCGAACAAGGCGTGGATACGATCTTCGGTTATCCGGGTGGGGCGGTTCTGCCGATTTATGATGAAATCTTCAAGCAAAAGAAAATCAAACATGTTCTTGTCCGCCAAGAAGGCGGTGCGCTGCATGCTGCCGAAGGTTACGCGCGCTCGACCGGCAAAGTCGGCTGCGCGCTTGTGACCTCTGGCCCCGGTGCAACCAATGCTGTGACAGGCTTGACCGATGCGATGCTTGATTCTATCCCCGTTGTGTGTATCACAGGGCAGGTGCCTACATTCCTGATCGGGACTGACGGTTTCCAAGAGGCTGATACAGTCGGGATTACGCGCCCCTGTACCAAGCATAATTATCTGGTGAAAGACCCCGATGAGCTTGCCAGTGTCGTCCATGAGGCCTTCCATATTGCACGCTCCGGCAGACCGGGACCTGTCGTGATCGACATTCCAAAGGATGTCCAGTTTGCCAAAGGTGCCTATACCACAAAAGAAAAAGCCGTGATGCACACCCATTACCAGCCACCCATCGACCCTGATATGGAGGCGATTGAAAAGGCTGTTGAATTAATGGCCGAAGCCAAACGTCCCGTTTTCTATACGGGCGGCGGTGTCATTAACACAGGGCCGGGCGGTAGCGTCGAATTGCGCGAGCTTGTAAAGCTCACAGGCTTCCCGATTACAAGCACCTTGATGGGGCTTGGTGCCTATCCCGCCAATGACAAGCAATGGCTTGGCATGCTCGGGATGCACGGCACATACGAAGCCAACTGGGCGATGCATGATTGTGACGTGATGATCAATATCGGCGCGCGTTTCGATGACCGCGTGACAGGCCGCATTGATAAATTCTCGCCAAATTCCAAGAAAATCCATGTTGATATCGATGTAAGCTCGATCAACAAGAATGTGATTGTTGATCTGCCCATTCTGGCCGATGCCGAACGCGCGATCAGAGCCATGAAAGAAGTATGGAAGAAAAAAGGCTATAAGTCCGATCAAAAGGCACTTGGCGAGTGGTGGAAACAAATTGACCACTGGCGTGCTAAAAATTGTCTGGCCTATAAAAAGGACAAAAAAGTCATTAAACCGCAATACGCTCTTGAGCGCCTGCGTCATTTCATGGAAAAAGACAAGCGCGATTGCTATGTCACCACCGAAGTTGGACAACACCAGATGTGGGCGGCGCAATTCCTGCCCTTTAACGAGCCGAACCGCTGGATGACCTCCGGCGGCCTTGGAACAATGGGTTACGGCTTACCAGCCGCCATTGGCGCACAAATGGCGCATCCTGATGCCTTCGTGGTGGATGTCGCTGGCGAAGCCTCCATCCTGATGAATATTCAGGAAATGAGCACAGCCGTGCAATACCGCCTGCCTGTCAAAATCTTTATCCTGAACAACCAATGGATGGGCATGGTACGCCAATGGCAGGAACTCCTGCACGGCGAGCGCTACTCCGAAAGCTATACAGAAAGCTTGCCGGATTTCGTGAAACTCGCCGAAGCTTATGGCGGGATTGGTCTGCGCGCCGAAACACCGGATGAGCTGGATGATGTGATTAAGGAAATGATGACAACTGACCGTGTGACAATTGTTGATGTTTTGGTTGATCAAAAGGAAAACTGCTTCCCGATGATCCCGTCGGGTAAGGCGCATAACGAGATGATCCTCTCCCCGGATGCCGATAAGTTCGACAAGACTTTGGTTTAAGGAATTTTTTATGCATCCGGTTTTTAGTTCACATAGTAGCTTTGAGGCTCATATTGTATCTCATATGCTAGAAGATAATGGCATAGAGACAGCCGTTCACGGCGAATATTCAGAGAATAATGGTTATCATAGTCCGGCTGGAGCAATAGTTACATTATGTGTTTTGGATAAAAGAAAAATTCAAAAAGCTAAGGATTTAATTAACGATCATCAGGAAAATGATTCAGAAACCATACCTACAGAACAAAATGAAAAGACTAAATATGTTGGCTTGGTTATATTATGTTTCGGATTTTTATTATCTCTGGCAATTGTCAATAAGCATGGAATCCTTGTGCAAGTTTGGCGAGGATTTTTTGACTGAATACAGATTGTTAGAAAAAAACAGCCTATACTAAAACATAACAAACACTTGATCACACAGGCCAGATATAGGACAAAAGAAGAGCATATTATCATAGGGTAAAAAAATGACCGGAACAAAAAGACAGAAGAAAACCAAAAGCGTGAGCGTTTACGCCCCAGCCCCCATTCAGGCGGAAAAGGAAACCCATATACTTGCCGTTTTAGTGAATAACGAGCCGGGAGTTCTAGCGCGCGTGATCGGGCTTTTCTCTGGCCGCGGCTATAACATCGAGAGCCTGACCGTGGCGGAAACCGATCAGGATCAGCACTTATCCCGCATCACGATTGTCTCCACCGGAACGCCCGCCGTGATCAACCAGATCAAAGCCCAGCTCGACCGCCTAGTCCCTGTACTCGAAGTCTCCGACCTCACCGTCGAGACCGCCTATGTCGAGCGTGAGCTTGCCCTAGTCAAAGTCGCGTGTTCGGGTGATAAACGCATCGAAGCCTTGCGCAGCGCCGATATTTTCCGCGCCCGCGCCGTAGATAGCACACTGGAATCCTTTGTCTTTGAAATCACCGGCACAACAGAAAAGGTCAACGCCTTCATCGATTTGATGAGGCCCTTAGGCCTCGTGGATGTCAGCCGCACAGGCATTGCCGCAATCTCCCGCGGTAAAGACCCGATAGGAGCTTGATAATATCATGAAATCCGGCTTGAAAATCTTAAGCGTCGCTATATGTCTAACACTACTGACAGGATGTGTTTCGCGCGAACAAGCCAATGATAAATTGGGTAAAGCCTGTGAGGTGGCTGCCAGTATATTTCTGGAAGATGGTTTTACTATTAAAACTGTTAAGAGGGTCACATCAAAGCCTTCTAAAGAATATGGCGATAGCTACCGCGATGTGACAGTCTTTGTCACAGAAAGCGACTCATGGATTGATATCGAAAAAGAATATGAGTGTGTCTTTGCCGAGGAGTTTGGCATGTTTAATACGTCCTTTGATGCCGATCTTTACCGGATCGAAGTTGATGGACAGGTTTTCGGCATGAAAGACGGGCAGATTATAGGTGACCCCAATACGCATATGAAATTGATGAATGCCGTCCAAAGCGCCATGCAGGAATAAATATGGCTTTGCCCTATATCCTCCAACCTAAAAAAGACAAAACAAGCCAGCTTTTAGAGATCGCTTCCCAAGATCCATATTTTGCGGAGCTTATCCATGATCTGGTAGATTTTGGCTATGAGATAAAATTTCCGTTTTTCGGGCAAGTCGGGCTTTATGTCCCGCACAGCATTTCAACAGAACATCTCGATACACCGGAAAAACAGCAAGCCTTCGCCAATGGCTTTGTGCAATCTCTGGCGAATGAAAATGCCCCCAAAGCCAAATTCCGCTTATGCGCAAGCTTGGGCGCAAATGTCAACGCCCACACTTTCTTGCACGAGATCATGCATTTCTATCAGGATATGTTAGGCCTGTATCTTATTCCTTTGCTAGAGCAAGGCGTTTATCCCGCGCATCTGGATTTACAGAGCTTTGTAAACGCCTTTTTATTCTGCGAGGCGTGGGCACAAACCGAGGCCATATGTGCTTCTTGGCGGCTAAAGGAAAAGGGGATAAACGGCCCGTGGCTGGGCGCGATGGCCTCTGCGGATTGGCGGGATCTTGCCAAGCAATATGAAGGCGATCAGGACGCTACCGCCATTTTTAATGCGTGGTATGACGGCAAGCACAGAGGGTTCTACGAAAAACATGCAGGCATGGTCTATGTAAGCATTACCGATTCCTATGAACGTAACGCGCCTAAAGCCAGCAAAGACGAAATAGGGGAGGCTTTGCGAAAGCTGGAACTGCCTATGCTTCTGATCAAAATCCCGAAAAAGAAAATGCCGCATTACCTGAAAAACCTTGATTGGACGGATAAGCGCTATACCGCAATTACCAATAAACACGTTGAGCTAACGATCAAGAATCAGAAAGATATGTTCAGAGAATGTAATAATACCGATATCCAAGATATCAAAATCGGCACACCCCCTTATCTATGGAATAGGCTGCGTGGGGCGGGTTAGGATAGCTATTCAAAAGCTTTATGCATCGCCCAAGTTAGGTTTTCTTCAAAACCGCCTTTTTGAGCATATTCCAATAACATTTCCCGAAATATATCGTAAGGATAACCAATATTATTGTCGGTTATCTCACTGTTAAGTTGTTTTGCTGCTCTATGAATAACTTCGTTACTGGCAATTAATGTCTCCGTTTTATGTGTTTCCGCCGCATAAATCTCTCTTTGAACCATGCTAAAGAAAATCAGAAAATGGCTAAGGGCTTTTATTCTGTTTTCTTTGGAAAGAGCCAAAAATTTCTCATCTATTTTCATGAATTACATCTTTCGTTTTTTTAGATTATATAGCACTATTCCTGCACACACAAAGCTACAGGAGGAAACATCATGGAATACCGCAAACTAGGACGCACCGGACTGGACGTTAGCCTGATCTGCCTTGGCACAATGACATGGGGCCGCCAAAACACGGAAAGTGAAGGCCATGAGCAAATGGATTATGCGCTGACCCAAGGCGTAAACTTTTTTGACACCGCCGAGATGTATGCGATTCCCCCCACAGAAGACACTTACGGCAAAACTGAAGAGATCATCGGCACGTGGTTTGAAAAAACCGGCAACCGCGATAAAGTTATCCTCGCAAGCAAAATCGCAGGCCCGGCTCTGCCATGGATCAGGGGCGGAAATTATGAGATTGACCGCAAGAACATCCTGCTAGCACTTGAGTCCAGTCTAAAGCGCCTGCAAACCGATTATATTGACCTCTATCAACTTCACTGGCCCAATCGTGGATCATATCACTTCAGCCAATATTGGGATTACGCTCCAAAATTTGATGGGGTGGCCGTAGAAGAAAACTTTATCGAGGTTCTGGAAACATTGGATGAATGCATCAAGGCCGGAAAAATACGCCATGTCGGTTTGTCCAATGAAACGGCGTGGGGCACAATGAAATGGCTCCGTTTGGCAGAAGAAAAATCCTTGCCGCGTATGGCTTCGATCCAAAACGAATATAGCCTTCTATGCCGAGAATTTGATACCGACCTTGCAGAGATCGCCATCCATGAGGAGTGCGGCCTGCTGGCATGGTCACCTCTGGCTGGCGGCTTGATCAGCGGAAAATATCTGGATGGCGCACGTCCCAAAGGTTCGCGTTGGGATATTGAGGAGCGCTTTCTGCAGCGCGATACACAAGACAGCAACGAAGCCGTACGCGCTTATAAGAAGTTGGCGGAAAGCCACGGCCTTGATGTGTGTCAGATGGCGAATGCTTTCGTGAACTCGCGGCCCTTTGTAACGTCAAACATCATCGGCGCAACCTCAATGGAACAGCTCAAGACTAACATCGCTTCCGTAGATTTAAAACTCTCACCGGAAATCATGCAGGAAATTGCAGGGCTATATCGGAAATTCCCAAGAGTGTATTAAGCCTGTTTTCTAGAGCACCAGAATTGATACATGCCTTTAAAAATATCAGGGTTTTTCAATTCAAAGTCATGCCAGTTTTTTAAATTTACACCCTCCGGATCATCTGGATAGGATGTATTGTATTTTTGTATGATATTTGCAGGCAAAGTGTTAAATCCATCAAAGCATAAATTTAGCGCCCGAAGAATTTTTTCAATTTCAGGAATCGTGATCTGGATTTCCTGTTCATGGAACAGGAGATCTCGACATCCAGATGTCGAGTAAAAATCATGCCGTGAGAGAACCAATCGGGCAGGGTTGTCTTCCGGTAAATCAAAAATCATTTCGCGGGCTTTTTTAATATCCGAATGCACGGGTTTTAATCCCGATTTTGCAATTAAGTGACGTGCACGATTAATATCGTAACGTGCCGTTTTGCTATATAGGCCGATATTCATTTTCCCTTCAGGGGCTAATTTTTCCAGTAAAGCTTCCCATCCCAAGCTAACTTCATCCATATGATGAAGTACGCCGGAACACTCAATAATATCAAATTTCTGATTCAAGTCTTTAAGGTTAAGTATGTCCGCATGATAAAAGCTGATATTTTTCAAACCTAATTCTTCAGATTTTGTTTTAGCATAAGCCAAGCTGGTGCGGCTGATATCAAAGGCTGTGATATCTCTATTGGGGTATTTAAGCGCCGTAGAGCACAATCCAAATCCTGTGCCACAACCAGCCACTAAATATGTTTGAGTGTCCTCCAGAGCTTTCCTAAGCGGTTTCTGAGCATGAATATAACGCCAGCGCGGGTATGGATTGGCTTCGTAATGTCCGCGCACTTTTTCGGATACAACATCATCAGATAGCCCTAAGCTATTGATTTTGGAATCTATAACAATTTTAGCGGAGGGCTTGGGGTTATCCAGAAAGACGCTTTCCGTATACTCGCAATAGGACGCATAAGCCTTTTCAAAGGCTCGCGTGCTGGCTTCTGCCGCTATAGTCACCAAAGCCTTTTCAAAACGCATATCATAGATCATGAGCTTTGAAACACCCTCTAGGAAATACGCATCCTTGATACAATTCTTGAGCGCGGCCACAGAATAGGGCTTGTCTTCAATCAACGCCTGCACAGGCTTAAATGCCGGATCACAAAGCAGGATCGAATACCACGCCTTGGATAAATCCTGATAATTCAACCCTCGCTCTTTCAGGCATTTTAAAATCAAGGCCTTAAACGCCGGATTGAAACTCTTGAATTCCACATGGGCCAGAGCGCGCGAGAGAGCAATCTTAAGATCATGATCGGCAGGGTTATCCGCTACGCCCTTGGCAAAGATATTCAAGGCCTTGGTAAGGTTACCCTGATTAAAGGCAATCCCGCCTTGCCGGAGAAACTCACTGGCAGAGACTTTGCTTTGCTGCTTTGTAGCTTGGCGGCGTTGATTACGGTTCATTCTTTTTCTCTAGCGTTCAGTTTCCGAATAGCTTTTATATCTTTTATGTAGAACAAAATTAGACCTAAGCCACAAAGGAAAATGGTCGTGCCCAAAATGCCATAAATTTCATTGATTTCATCATGTAGAGGTCCAAATACAGGCTTGTCATCAGGGGAGCGTGTAAAAAAGTATATATCTATTTTTGCATAAAAAGCCAATTTCTCTAAGCCTGATAACAGAAAATAAAGGCCGGAAATTAATTTAATTTTCGTAATTAGATATCTGGTATCTTTCCCTTTTAAAAACAAAGTGATACATAGCAAACCTAAGACCACGAGAGCGCCGCCGCCAAGGCCCAATATATCTTTGTATCGAGAAATAAGACCTTCAGGCGCAAGTTTTATATTCTGCACATGACCAAGCGCATAAAGCCCGAGGCTATAAACACCGAGGAAGAAAATTATCACACCTGTAATCAGTAATTTTTTATCCAAAAAACAATCCGTATCGTTTTTAGTTGTCATGTGGTTTTTTCTTCGGTAAAAGCACCCAATATTGCCCCTCCGATTTCATCTTGCCTGCCATCTCTTCTGCGTGGCTGCCATGCCCCCAGAAAACATCGCCGCGTACAGGCCCGCGAATAGCCCCGCCCGTATCCTGCGCAACCATCATGCGCTGTAAATCTTCCATACCTTCAATCGGTGCCTTGATATTTACCCAAAGAGGAAAACCATAAGGAATCATCGTCCGGTCAACCGCAAGCGATCTCTCCGGCGTAAGGACAACACCCTCCGCGCCAATAGGGCCACTTTGATCAAGCGCACGGAAAAACACATAAGAGGCATTCGTATTCATGATCTCATCGGCTTGCGCGGGATTATCCGCCAGCCATTGCCTTATACTCTGCATAGAGACATTATCCTTGGTCAAAGCACCGCGCTTGATCAGCTCTCGCCCGATCGCGTAATAGGGGTGCCCGTTCTGCCCCGCATAGCCAATGCGCTGCACGCTGCCATCATCCATCTCGACCAGACCGGAGCCTTGGATTTGCACAAAAAACGCATCGACCGGATCATCCACCCAGAGCAGGACTTTATCCTCATGCGGCCAGTTCCCCGCTACGATATCAGCTCGGGATTCATAAGGTTTGAGATTACCGCCTTTGACGCGTCCGGCTATGCGCTGCCCTTTAAGCTCCTCACGAAATTCCCCAAGATTAACCATCACCAGATCATCAGGCCGTGCATGTAGGGGGATAATATAAGGCTCTTGCCGCTCCCACGATCCACGCAAAGAGGCCTCGTAATACCCTGTAAATAATCCAATTGGATTGTCCCGATCATACACTTGGTAAGGTGTAAAATGATCTTCGAAAAATACCTTTAAGTCTTCAGGTTCTGCTCTCAAATCAAGACAGATTTTCTGCAAATCACCATACGTGCCCGCGCCGTCTATCAGAGAAATTTCAAGCTCAGCAGGTTTCTTGGCAAACCGTCCACAGGATTTTTCAAAAGCCTCAACAAAGCCTTCAAAATCATCCTGACCCCAAGCCGGTAAATCCTTGAAGCTCGCCTGTTTCAAAATCCGCTTGGGTTTTTCTTCCGGCGGCGGCTTTTGTTCCTCGCCCTCACCGCAAGCTGTCAAAAAACATAAAAGGAAAATAAGAAAAATGCGCATGATGTTTTTCTACCATGCGCACCCAAAAATTAAAAATAGTTCTTTGACCTTAATGCGTATTGGGGATGCTTTCATTATCGCCATCCAGATCTTCGCGGGTTTCCACCACCAACCAGCGCGGATCGGAAGAGCGTAATGGCTTAGAGAACGTCCAGATATCACGCATCTGTGTAACCTTATCAGGATGGCCGTAAATGATTTCACCATCCTTATCCTTGGTCACAGAGCGCTCTTCAGCATGGAAACGCACTGTGATAAAGGCATGTTTGTTTTCAGTGTGAGCCTCCAGAATTTCAGACTTGCTGATCGCCGAAATCTCAGTCTCCATGGTTTCTCCAGCCTTTTCACGCTCGGTAATAGCCTTGTCAAAAGCATCATACACTTTTGGCCCCAGTAGGTCCTGTAAGGTCTCACGATCGCCATCGGCAAATGATTCGACCACATAAACAAAAACATCCTGCGCAGCTTGTAGGAATTTATAAACATCGAAATCACGTTCCAATCCGGCAATCTCAATCAAGTCCTGCTCGGCAGAACGACCCGCAATCGCCATATTTCCTTTGGGTTTTTCATTAAGCTCCTCAATCAGCGCAACAGCGTTACTGATTTTTTGATCACCCTTGCTTTCGTCTTGAGGGCTATCCTCACCACTCAGGAAGGCAACGGGGCGTTCACGTTCATCTCCGTGCTTGGTGCCCAGAATACTACGCAACCAAAAGATAAGACCGGCTGTGATAAGAGCATATATGACAAGTTCGGCTGGCAAGGTAATCGTCCTTTTGTAATATTTCTTATTTCTAAGAGCCCATTAATAACGTGTACAGATTCATTTTACCACAGTTTTTCTTATGTTATGGTGCTTCAACAAAACATAGAAAGTTTTTTTGACAGATGCCGTTTTTTATAATTTTTGTATGTATTCCTCTGTGTGAAATTATCGTCTTTATGTCGGTCAGTGATAAAATCGGTCTGGGTACGGCGTTGCTTATGGCCTTGATGACGGCAATTATCGGCGGGTTTCTGGTAAAATACCAAGGCCTCAGGACAGTATTTTCAGCGCGAGAATCCATGAAGCATGGCGCAATCCCCTCCAAGGAGCTCTTCGATGGTTTGTGCCTTGTGGCGGCCGGTGCAACTCTGATCACACCGGGATTTATCACCGATGCAATCGGGTTTTTATTATTGATTCCGGCTGTGCGTGATGTTTTCAGAAAAAAAATATCCCAAAGTGCAAAATTCAAATCCACGCAATTCCACGCCGAGTTTAGAGATTTTCAGGATCAGCCCAGAGATTTCAGCCATAACAGGGATGATGTGATCGATGTAGAATATGAAACATTAGATCATGATGACAAAGCTTGAGATTCATATTATTTTGGCCTAAAAGAAAAAGATAAAAGATTTATTCGCAATAATACTTAAGATAAATACAATAAAAGGATTCATAATATGAGTGATGCAGACCAAGCAAATCAAGCCCAGCAAAACGAAACTCTGGAAGCAGGGGGCCTGCCATTAACAATTCACACACAATATGTACGGGATATTTCTTTTGAAAATCCGAACGCGCCGGATTCTCTGCGCGCCGGATTGAATGTGCCGGATATGGATGTAAATATCAGCATGGATGCCCGTCCTTTGGAAGATGAAGACCTTGAAAATCTATTTGAAGTGGGCCTGACAATCTCTGCCGTAGCAAAGCGTGACGGTATAGTGGTTTTTGTGGCCGAAGTCATTTACGGCGTTGTCGTATCTATTGGCGAAGAAGTGCCGGAAGATCAGCATCACCCGATTTTGTTGATCGAAATACCGCGCTATGCTTTTCCATTTGCGCGCCAAATTCTGGCCAATGTGACCTCACAAGGCGGCTACCCTCCATTATTGCTAAACCCTGTTGATTTCCAGACGCTATACATGGAGCGTTTCAAAGATGAAATCGCAGAAGCACAGGCCGAGGCTTCTAAAGGCGAGGGAGCTGCATCTGTACAATAAAGGCGCTTAATGCAAGCAGCTTTGTAGGCAGTGCGTATCCAAATTTTCATGCCGACGAAAAAGAAAAGAGCCAAAAAATTCCATATTCATCTGGTTTCCGATGCAACCGGAACCACGCTTTTGGGGCTGTCCAGAGCGGTTCTTGCACAATTTGAAGGTATTGATCCCAACCAGAAATTCTGGCCTTTGGTGCGCTCTGATCGCCAGCTTGAGCGTGTGATCAAACGTATCAAGGAAAATCCGGGCCCAGTCATATTTACATTTGTGAATGAAAATATGCGTATGCGCCTGCGTGAGGAATGCGATCATCTGGGCATTCCATGTGTTGCGGTTCTGGACCCGATCATCCATAGCCTATCTACTTATCTCGGTATGCATGCCAAGGGTGTGCCGGGCTTGCAGCATACAATGGATGATGCGTATTTTAAGCGTGTCTCGGCGGTGGATTTCGCCATGCGCTTTGATGATGGACAGAATTTCAAAGGCCTTAAGGAAGCTGATGTTATTCTGGTCGGGGTTTCCCGAACATCCAAAACACCAACGAGTGTTTTCCTTGCACGGCGCGGGATTAAGGCCGCAAATATTCCGCTTGTCCCTGGTGTTGATATCCCCGAAGAGCATTTTAATCTTACAAAGCCACTTTATGTGGGACTAACGGCCGCACCGGAGCGTTTAAAACATTTACGCAATACACGCCTTAAGACCAATAATAAGGAAGATAAGAAAAAGGCCTTTCAGGGTAATGAGTATTTATGTGAAGACAGAATCGAAGATGAAGTGCGCAAAGCGCGACGTTTATTTTCCAAGCATAAATGGCCGGTCATTGACGTATCCAAACGCTCGATTGAGGAAACAGCCGCCGAAGTGATGGCATTGCTCCAAAATAAACGCGACCGTGACCAACAGGCGAAAAAAGAAGCCCGCAAACATGACTAAGCCATTATCCATCATTCTGGCCTCGGGCAGTGCAGGGCGCAAAGCGATGCTGGATGAGGTGAATATCTCTTATGAGGCGATTCCTGCTGATATTGACGAGCAAGCCATCATACAGGATATGGCAGCAGAAATGTCAGAAGATATCGCCCAAGAGCTTGCCAAACAAAAGGCTTTGGCGATTGCAAAAGATCATCCTGAAAAACTGGTCATCGGTAGTGACCAAATTCTGGTATTCGAGGGAAAGATTATCTCCAAGGCCAAAACTCGCGAAGAAGCCGCTGAAAAACTCACAGCCATGTCCGGCAAAACCCATAGCCTGATCTCCGCCCTAAGTGTCGTGCAGGGTAGCCAGCTTTTATTTGCGGCGCTTGATCACGCCGATTTAACCATGAAAGATGATCCGGCCTATCTGGCCTCTTATATCCAAAGCGCCGATGATAGCACTTTACTGTCTTGCGTCGGGGCATATAAAATCGAGGAAAACGGCAAAGCGCTTTTCAGTGAAATCAAGGGCGATAAATATACGATTATGGGCATGCCTTTGCTTGAATTGCTGGACTATCTTGAAAAGGAACAAGGCTTGGAACTTACAAAAACAGGTGTAATCGGCCACCCCATAGCCCATAGCAAATCCCCCCTTATTCACGGCTATTGGATAAAGAAATACGGTCTGCAAGGCACATATAGCACCATAGATATCCCGCCAGAGACATTGGAAGAGGGTGTAAATGACCTGATTGCCAAGGGGTATAAGGGCTTCAATGTTACCGTGCCGCACAAGGTTGCGATTATGGATTTATGTAATGAAATCGATGAAACCGCAAAAGTCATCGGCGCGGTCAACACAATTGTGATCGAAGATGGCAAGCTATGGGGCAGTAACACAGATGCATTCGGCTTTATCCAGAATATCAAAGAACAACAGCCCGATTTTGTTTTCACAAAAGGCGCAGCTATTGTACTGGGCGCTGGCGGCGCGGCGCGGGCCATCATTTACGGCCTGATCAAGGCTGGCGTACCAGAAATTATCCTGACAAACCGGACAAAGGCAAAGGCAGAAGAATTGGCCGGGCATTTTTCTGATCTTGGTAAGGTATCAGTTATGGATTGGGATCGTCGTGTGGAAGCGCTAGCAGGCGCTAATCTGCTGGTGAACACAACTGCTTTGGGGATGAGCGGTAAAGCACAATTGGAAATCTCACTCGAAGAATTGCCGCCAGAAGCGCTAGTCTGTGATATTGTCTATGCACCGCTGATGACAGATTTGCTCTCTGAGGCAAGGGAGCGGGGCAATAACATCGTGACAGGCATTGGCATGCTCCTGCATCAGGCAAGACCAGGCTTCGAGCTATGGCACGGGCAATCACCAGAAGTCACAGAAGAGGTGGAAAGGTTGGTCTTAAAATGATCGTACTCGGCCTGACAGGATCAATTGCAATGGGCAAATCCACCATAGGCGCTATGATGGAAAATATGCGCATTCCCGTGCATGAGGCCGACAAAGCCGTGCATAAGCTCCTGACCTTTGAAAGTGAGGCTTGGCCAGCGATCAAGGCGGCTTTTCCCTTCTTTGAATATCCCGACATATATGAAAAAAAGGGCAGAGCGCTAAACCGTAAAAAATTCGGAGAGCTAATTTTTCATGACGATTTTTTGCGGGAAAAGCTTGAAGGGATTTTACACCCTCTGGTGCATAAATCCCAAAATGAATTTATCAGGGAATTCACACTCAAAGGCTTTGATATGGTTTGTCTGGATATCCCGCTGCTCTTTGAAACGGGGGCGGAAGAACGTCTGGATTACACCATCACGGTCAGCGCGCCATATTTCATCCAGCGCCAGCGTGTGCTTGAACGCCCGAATATGAGCGAAGAGAAATTTCATGCCATTTTGGAACGTCAAATGCCGAATGAGCAAAAATGCGTGCTGTCAGATTATGTGATCAAAACGGGCTTGGGTCGCGCGCAATCCATGAAAGAGCTTAAGAGTATTATTCAGGATATCCGCAAAAAAGAATTCGGAAATACGAAGGAAGAAGAGGGTAACAAGAAAGCCCCTTTAAAAGCCATAGACCTAAGAGCGTCTTAAACGTAGCGCCATCAAGCCAGTCATCCCGCCCAGCAAGAAAATCAATGCCAGTAACATAAAGTTGGCTGAACCCTGTTTGGTGTTGTCCTTGACAACAACCTGATTGAGCAGAGCAACTTGTTCGCTTAAGTCTTTTAAGGTTTTGTTTGTCGCATGCTGGCTTTCTTTCAGCAGCGCAATCTCGGCCTTCAAGCTTTTATTTTCGGCGTTTAGCTCTTTTGTGGCCTCAATCATCGGCGCAATCAAACCGACATAATTGACAGATTTTGTGCCCATTTCGTCAGTAGCTGTATGGACAAGCTCCGGGAAGATGGTTTCAAGTTCCTGTGCCATCACACCAAATTCAGTGCGCTTGCTTTCATCACCTTTCATCGTGAAGGAATATGTATCAACCTTATCAAGACGCTCCATCAAGCTGCCTGTTTTTGTCAAAGGCTCGATATTATCTTTCAGACGTCTATCCGATACGTCAGTGATTGTCCCTGAATATTCAATGTCACCTGTGACATCCAATGCAACGGATGGTGAGGTGTTACCGATACCGACATAACCTTCTGAGCTAATACGCATTTTTTCGCTCGCCGCTGCGCCTGAGGTCATGGTGTTGAATGTCAGGTCAAAATCTTCGGCCGCTGCTGTCACATCAGTTGTGACAGTTTCGATTGTTGCGCCTATCTCGTTATTATTGTTGGATGTTTCAACTTCAAATTCAATGCCTGTTCCAATGCCAATACCCGGTGCTGTTGTTGCTTCTTGAGTAAGACGTAATGTCGGTGTTACAGCAGTTACAGACGAATTAACATTTGTAACATGAAGTGTTCTGTCAGGATCTGTTGTTCCAATAGCCAAGTCACCAGAATCCGATAAAAACATTTCTGTGTTACCAGAACCTGTTCCAGCAACACGAAACTCCATCCCATCAGTGCCGCTGTCATATTGGATGGCTGCGGTGCTGTCATTTGTGTCAAAGCGGATGGCTATATCACCAGGAGATGTTCCTGATGTCAGATTCAACGCTGTGCTATCAGATGTATCTGCGACAATATCCAGAGGATATGCCGATGATGCATTTCCAATCCCGACATTACCAGCCATATAAATATCAGTAGAGCCATCATCAAAACGCATAACGGCATCCGCACGCCCAAGAGGGCTGCCGGTTGCTCCGGGGCGTATCAGCCATAAATCATTAGTGCCGCCATTTAAATCTGTACCCAGACCAAAATTAACCGTTGTGCCATCTGGTGCACCAGCTCCGGTATGCCAAAAGAGGTAATTATACTGGTTGGTGGCATCGCGCATCAAGTTTAATGTGTCCGTGTAGTCGTTTTCATTACTACTACGGATAAGAGCATTACCGACTACATGTAAAACTTCCGAAGGGGCATTCACTCCAATCCCGACATTGCCGTCAGAAGTGATCCGCATTTTTTCGCTGCGCGCTCCGCCGCCAGCGGCTGTATTTTCAAAGATGATATCTGTTGGCACTGAGTTTGCGCCAACTGTACCGTTTATTTCGCTGCGGATCGTAGCCGTTCTGTGCCATGTAGAACCGTCATAGGCATTTGCTCCCCAACCTGCAAGTTGATCACCATCTTGTACAGCATTAGGAGATCCTTCCGTGCCACGGGCGCGGTAACCGTACCAGTCAGGCTTGTTTGCAGCGTTATTGCTGTAAGAGTAATGATGAATATCCTCGCCGTCACCTGCAATGGTGAATATAGCGCTCGGTGTTGCTGTGCCGATGCCGATAGAATCTGTTGTGTTATAGACATAGTTACTACCGCCATTGATTGTCCAGTCTGCATCCCCTCCTGCACTAAAGGCCGTGAAAGTCGTACAATCATCGGAATATTCTAAAACATCTGTGGTATCATTAAATCGGATACATCCCGCTTCATTTGCCGCGCCGCCATCCAGACGAATTTCACCGGATTGCAGGTGTAAGGTACTGTCAATTGCATCAGAGGTAAAATCACCTAATCCCAAATTTCCAGTGCCGCGGTTAATCGACAAGACTTGTGTGACAGTGCCTGTCTCGACACGATCTATATTAAACACATTGGCATTACCATCATAATATAAATCAAAGCCGCTATCATAAGCGTCGGTTCCGCCAATTTCTTTAAGGCTTAATACCGAAGATGCTGTCGAAGAACCATCCGCCCCCGATCCAATCATTAAAACAGAATCCTGATTATTGATGCTTGGCCCGACAATGACATCATAATTTGCACGCACGCGCAGTGCCGGATCCCATGTTGTTCCACTATCATTACTGATACCAACCGCAAAGACGGATTCCGTTGTACCGCCATCTCCGAATTGTAAGGCCTGATGCATTGTACCTTCCGTACTCAGGAGGGTAAATCGACGCTCGGGGTTTGTCGCTGCACCACTCATACCAAGTGAATAGGGGTCTGCTGCTGCATTAGATGCCGTACTTAACCACATGCGCATAGTGGCATCCGCCCCCACATCCAGCGTATGGGCCGGTGCGTTATTATCTATACCGACATAATTATTCGCCAGATCCCCATAGATGAGATTACCAATATTGAGGTGGTTGGAGGTTGTTGCAGCAGGCGTATCAACATTATACCCAATCAGGATGTTATCTGTACCAGTTGTAATTGAGTCTCCGGCCTGAAAACCAAAAACAGTATTACTGCCACCTGTAGAAGTACCTGTTACGCCCATCAAAGCCCTGTAACCAACAGCTGTGTTACTGCCACCTGAATTATATCGGGCCGCTGCCAGACCAATAGCAGTTGATTGGTCATTTCCTACAATTTCACTTAAGGCGGATGAGCCAATTGCAACATTGGCATAACCTGAAGTATTTGCTGCTAGTGCATTCGGACCAATTGCAACATTGATATATCCGGTTGTATTAGCAGTTAAGGCATTATAGCCAATCGCGATATTGTTATCACACTGCGATCCTGTACAAGCGCCACCATCGAGAGATGTCAGAGCATTTTGTCCCAAAGCAACGTTGTATGTACCAGTTGTTGTCGCATTACCAGCACTATCCCCAAGGAACATATTATAACCCGTCGTATAATCCGTATAGGCATCACTCAGATCATTAATTTCAGTAACCAGACTAGCACCAGTCGCCAGCGTCACCCAGTTATCATTCCCGTCACAAAGACGATATGTATCATCCACGGTGAAATAGGCCAGACCGCCCTCTGGCGAGGCAGGGGAGGTACAATCCGCCAGAGCAGGGCTTGCCGTCAGAGACGCAAATGCAAATAATGCAACCGCCGATGTACCAAGGCATAAGTGTTTCATTATATTTTTCTTACTGCTCATGCTTGGCCTCCCTTCCTGCGTATATAAACGATAAAGCCCAGTGATCCTAACATAGCCAGCAGCAGCACCAAACCAAGAGCTGCTTTTTGAGGATCATATCCTGTATATATCTTGATGGAGTTCATATCGCTCTCCAGAGCGGCAAAGCGTGCATCCATTTTCGCCTCCAAAGCAGCCATTTTATCGTCTTGCTGCGCGATCTGTGACCTAAGTGCTTCATTCTCGGCGGCCAGCTCCTTGGTGGCTTCGATCATCGGGGCGATCAGGCCAAGATAATTCACGCTCTTTGTGCCCATCTCGTCATTGGCGGTCTGCACAAGCTCCGGGAAGACGTCCTCAAGCTCTTGCGCCATCACACCATATTCGATCTGGCCTTTTTCATCATCTTTCATGCGGAAGGAATACGTATCAACGTTCTTGATCCGGTCGAGCAGGGCACCCTTATCATTCAAAGGATGAATATCTGTTTTCAAACGCTTGTCCGAAATATCAATCAGAACACCTGTGAAGCGGATATCGCCGACTACGTGGAGTTCGGAGTCAGGTGCCACCGTACCAATACCAACCTGACCACCATTTTCAATACGCATAACCTCGGACGTTGTCGTACTGGCGCCTGCTCCGTTTTTCGTCTCGAATACGATATGCGCACCATGCGTTCCGACATGATCCTCAACACCAATTCTTGCACTGACATTAGTCGCATTTCCACTCACATCAAACGCCATATAGCTTGTGCCCAAGTTAGGGGCATCCATACGGATCAAATCACCATGCGCTGCGCCTTCAACTTCAAACAGACTGGTTGGCGCAACCGTACCAATACCGACACCGCCACTTGCGCCCATGATAGAAAAAGTATTGGCATCTGCCAGATCAACGCTATCCTGATCACCCATGAAAATACCAAATGAAGAAGCACCAGAGACAATCGGGTCTGTTCCTGCTGTGCTGCCTAGGCCTAAACCCATAGAATATTGACCTGATGTTGTAACTTGACGGCCAAGTGCAATTGCGTTGGTTGCCGTTGCATCTGCGCCAAAACCCATTGCAATTGAATAACTACCCGAAGCATCATTATTACCATTTCCGAATGCAAAGCTGTATGAGCCGGATGCCTCCGAGCCATTCCCCATGGCAAAGCTGTTACCGCCTGAAGCGATAGACGAGCCTATAGCAATAGAGTTTGCACCGATTTCGGCATCATCCCAACTTGTTACACTGGATGTTCCCATGCGCAAAGCCGCTTGATCTTGAACCCAGACCAAAGAATTTGTAAGCCCACCATCAAGTCCTGCAGATGCCATAGTTTCGCCACCATTAAGGAGGTGAACATTGCCGCGCGTGATATGGGTTGTATTATCCGTCCAAAGACCACCACCAGCCCCTGCCATGGTCGTGTAGGTTGTGCAGTCATGAGAGAATTGCAGCCCTGTGCCCTCAAGGTAACGGATACACCCCTGTGATCCGGCCGTACCATCATCATCAATCAGGAATTTACCACCTATAAGAGCCATCGTATCAGTATCAGAGATATCTACACCGCTTGTCGCATCAGCCACTCCGCCATCCATAAAGATACCAATGGAACGTGCACCTGAAACAATAGGGTCTACAGCCTGATCAGCGGTATTTAAACCCATTCCGATAGTATGAGAGCCCGTTGCTTGAACTTCTTCACCCATGGCCGTGCTTACAAGTCCGCTCGCAACATTAATGCGTCCCATCACTGTACTACCGTTGCCGCTCGCGGTGTTTTGAAAGCCCGTAGCCATTGCAGCACCTCCAGAAACTGTGTTGTTTCTTCCGAACGAAATACTATGAGTCCCAGTAACAGTGTTGTTTTGACCAAACGCAGCACTATAGACGCCACTAGCAGTGTTATCTAAACCAAATGCAGCAGTATTAGTTCCCACATTGGCATCATCCCATTGCGTGCCATTAACGTTGCCGGCACGGAACGCACCTTTGGATTTGTCAAAGAACATACGAGCATCTTCATTGCCTGTGCCTGTGTCGTCCAATTGCCATGATCCGACAATGAAGTCCTCATTCGCCAGATCACCATAGATTAAATTACCGATATTCAGGTGGCTATCCGCCGTACCGTCTACTACATCAGCAGCGGCTCCAATCACAATATTACCAGATCCTGTGGTAATGCTGCCGCCTGTTTGATAACCAAGCGCCACATTATTCGAACCAGTGGTAAGTATATTGCCGGATTGACTTCCAAGAAGAAGGTTGTTACTGCCTGTGGTATAGGCAAAACCAGAACCGTAACCCATGGCAATATTATTCCCGCCAGTAGACGAACCCGATACACCATGCAAGGTGGCATAGCCAATACCGATATTGCGGGCATCCACATATCCGGTATTAGCATAGCGCAGAGCACGATAACCAATAGCAATCTGAGCATTGCCTATGGTCGAAGATGTCAAGGAATCTGAACCGATTGCAATATTACTTGTGCCGGCTGTAATAGATGTTCCTGCCAAAGTACCTATTCCAACGTTATTATGTCCACCAGCCGATGTCGCAAGCGCGGAACGACCAATAGCGACATTGCCAGCACCTATGGTTTCGGCTGTTAACGCATTATAGCCAATGGCGATGTTGCCATCACAATACCAGCTAGCGCCATCACAAGTGGCACTATCGGCTTGAGAATTCAGTGCATTCGCACCAAGAGCAATATTATATTGTGCATTCGTGCCAGCGGATGTTCCTGCACTATCGCCCAGCGCCATATTGTGATATGTGGTGTAATCTGTCCATGCATCACTCAGATCATCAATATTGATCGCGCCGGCACTGGCGCCACCCATCAATGTCCATGTCGAACAGTCATGCGAGAATTGTAATCCAGTCCCCTCAAGGTAACGGATACAGCCTTGCGATCCCGCCGTGCCGTCATCATCGATAAGGAAGTCACCACCGACCAGCGCCATGCGGTTCACAGTGCTTAGGTCATAACCCGACTGATCGCCCATAAATATAGCAAATGAACCACCAGCAGAAACTGTAGGGTTTACGCCAGAGGCATTGCTCAAACCGAAACCAACAGAACGTGAGCCTGAAACGGTTACGTTTTCACCCATAGCAAAAGATCGTTGCCCCGAAGCTGTTGTCTGATAACCAAAGGCCACACTCTGACCAGATGTCGCGTTAACTGCTTGTCCCGCAGCAAAGCTGGAATTGCCGGAGGATGTAGCATTATAACCAAAGGCAGCACTGTAATCACCCGTATTTACAACATCCCAATCATCGTTATTTGTTGAGCCAGCGCGGAAAGCCCCTTTGGATTTGTCGAAGTACATGCGGTTATCTTCTGTGCCATTGCCTGTGTCATCCAATTGCCATGACCCGACAATGAAGTCCTCATTCGCCAGATCACCATAGATGAGGTTACCGATATTAAGCTGATTGTCAGCCGTCCCATCAACAGGCTCTGCATCATATCCAATCATAATATTAGATGAGCCCGAAGTAATATCACCACCAGATAATGCGCCCAAAGTGACATTATTACTACCTGATGTCAGATTTGCAGCACTTGCTGAGCCTAAAGCAACATTCAAGTTCCCAGAGGTTTTACTGGCTAGGGCAGATAATCCAATAGCAGTGTTTTGCCCACCCGTATTATTCGCAGGCGTAGAACTACCTTCCATGGCCCTGTATCCAATAGCAGTATTACCGTATTCTGCGACAGTATTCGTTGCCGTATTATTGGCATAACGTAAAGCATAAGCACCAATAGCAGTATTGTAGCTTAGCGCTGCGTTAGAATTAAGCGCTGAATATCCTAAGGCTGTATTAAACGCCCCGGAGGTGTTTTCAGTCAGAGTATAAGCGCCAATAGCAGTATTTTCCGTGCCTGTATTATTTGCAGCCGTTGTGCTGCCTCTAAGGGCATTATGTCCAATTGCAATATTATGCCCGTTGGCTGCTGTACCATCATCATTTGCATAGCGAAGAGCAGCTGTACCAATGGCAATATTACCATGTTTTGCAACATTGGTTGATAATGCATCCAAGCCTATAGCGATATTCCGATCGCCAATCGTATTGGCACCACCTACGGCTTCTCCAATAAAGATATTGCTTTCGCCACCTGCTGCTATGCTGGCGCCCGCACCTTGACCAAGGAAAAGATTATTATCAGTAACATAATCTGTATAGGCGTCACCCAGATCATCAATATCGAGCGCACCCGCAGCAACACTGCCCATTGTGGAGTAGGTCGAACAATCATGGGAGAATTCAAGTTGATCGCTTGTATCATTAAAGCGCAAACAACCAGCCGCATTCCCCGCACCGCCATCAAGACGAATATCGCCTGATTGGATGTGGAGCTTGCTCTCTACGGCATCAGAAGAAAAATCACCAAGTCCCATATTACCACTGGTACGAACTATTCGAAGGGCTTCAGTTGCGCCGCCACTATTTATGACTTCAAGTCCCAAGTGATCTCCGGCAGAGCCATCATAATATATGTTGACGCCACGATCATATGCACCGCTATTACCTTCTAATAACTGAATTTCTGATCTGGCTGTACTGCCACTATCTACACCTGATACTAAACGTAAAACAGTATCTGTTGCGTTGTTAGCTGTTAGAATTTCAAGATTGGTGTTTGGAGACGCTGTACCAATACCAACCTCGCCAGTGGGCAAAATAACCGCGCGCTCTGTGCCGGCCGTGTCAAAACGGATCGTATCATCATCCGCGCCTTCCTCGACCTGAATTTGTGTATCACTATCGGCATCAATCAGCGTATCGCCATTTCCACCCAGACTGGAAAATGTACCAAAAGTTGTACAATCATCTGAAAACTCCAAACCGGAGCCTTCAACATAACGAATACAACCCTGCGATCCGGCTGTGCCATCATCATCAATCAGGAAATCCCCACCGACCAGTGCCATACGGTTATCCGTAGATAAATCATAATTGGTTTGCGCCCCCATGGAGATCAGGAAAGAGCGATCACCTGTGACCCGTGGGAATTGTGTAGGATCTGCAATATAAGGCGTAATATCGGCCAGCGTGGCCAGTCCGAAGGCAAAAGAGCCTTCCCCGACATCGCTGGAAGCACTGCCTTGCGCGGGATCGCCGGCGGTGTATAAACCATCACCTGCGGTTATGGCAGAACCAATCGCGAGAGCCAGATCGGCGGTTGCTATGGTACCTATTCCGTAAGATTTGCTGTTCCAGCCTGTGGCATGACCGCCGATAGCGGATGACCCCGTACCGCTTGCGATCGATCCGGAACCTGCAGCGAAGGAGTAATCTCCTAGAGCCTGAGTTTGACCGCCTAGAGCTGTACTGTATTGGCCGCTTGCTGTTGTATCTCCACCGACGGCGAAACTATATTCTCCGACATTGGTTGCAGGGTCCCACGTGCCACCGCCGGAATATCCGGCACGGAAGGCCGAAAGAGATTTATCAAAGAAAAATCGTGTGTAGTAATTCGGGTCGCCACTGCCCGATAAATTCGGGGAACCAAAAACAAAGTCATCGTCTGCCCAATCGCCATCACTTGTAGCGGCAGCTTTCATACGAACGACAGTGCCATTTAGTTCAAATATACCGGCATTCGTTCCGGAAGCTGTCCCCATATCTGAAAAGCTTGAGCAATCATGCGAGAATTGGAGAGTGCTAGTCCCGTTATTATAGCGGATACAGCCCTGCGACCCGGCCGTTCCATCATCATCAATCAGGAATTTCCCACCTATAAGCGCCATAGTATCCGTATCTGTAATATTGACGCCACTAGTCGCATCCGCAACACCACCATCCATAAAAATCCCGATCGAGCGGTCACCAGAGACAATTGGATCAGTGGTTTGATCTGCTGAATTCAGGCCCATAGCAACAGTATGAGAACCCGTTGCTCGAACTTCTTCACCCATAGCGGTACTCACCAGACCGCTTGCAACATTAATACGCCCCATGACAACACTGCCATCACCACTAGCCGTGTTCTGAAAACCCATAGCCATAGCGGCATTGCCTGTTACACTAGTATTTCTTCCATAAACAATACTATGTGTGCCCGATGCTGTGGTGTTCTCACCAAATGCGACACTATAGTTGCCACTTGCTGTCGTATTATAACCAAAGGCTGCGCTGTTTATCGCAATATTCGCATCATCCCATTGTGTTGAATCAACCAAACCTGCCCGAAAGGCAGATTTCGATTTATCAAAGAACATCCGGCTGTCATTCGTACCATCATCATCAAGTTGCGGGGAGCCAAACACAAAATCCACATCGGCATAACCCGTGCCAACCGAGCTTTTCATACGCACCACATCTGGATCGGGTGTTTCATCAACCTCAAAAACACCGGCATTAATCCCGCCAGTGCCCGAACCTGATGTATCATTCTCACAAACCCATTGTGTACCACTCCAGCGGTTAAAATTACCTGATGAACATGTCGCAGGAGTAAAGTCATTACCATTATATGTGTAATCATCAGCCTCTAAAGTCCCGCCAATATTACCGCTAGCCGCTGTAATAGCACCAGTAACATCGGCGCTGCCTGTAACATCAAGGGAGTCGCTTATGGTTACATTGCCGCCAGAGCTGGATATCGAGCCTTGCGCATCGGTTGTACCCGTTATAACAACATTATCACCAAGGGTTAGGTCACCTGTGCTATCTGATACAGTGCCCTGAAGGTCTGAAGTGCCTGAAACCTCTAGATTCGTAAACTGACCAGTATTACCGGCAATGGTGTTTCCGCTAACCGTTCCTGAAACTGTCGAAATATTACCTGTACCACTTAAGTAACTGCCGGATGCTTGAACATTCGCAACCGTTGTCAAACCATCAACATTAAGTGTCGAATCAAAATCCACAGCGCCAGTGGCGTTCAAATCGGCAACACTTGTATCCGCCAGCGCTGTATCACCTGTGACATCAAGCGTTGACCCCAGAGTAGCCGCGCCTGTCACATCCAATGTCGAGCCGAATGTTACAGCGCCGCTCGTATCTAATGTACCGACAATATCCAGTGTATCATCGGGGGTTGTTGTTCCGATACCGACTTGTGGCGTTCCCGCATTATAATATATGTCATCACCAGCACCATTCGTCCAAATACCGGCACCGCCCACGGAAACCCATCCGCCAAAGGCATTGTCACAAACCTCTAACGTATCTGGTGTCGTTGTTGTATTAATACGAATAAGGCCGTCATTCGCGCCATTACAAGTGGGAAGAGTTGTTTCATTCGGGAAAAGCATGGAGGCGGCACCGAGTTGAAGGGCAGAAGCACTGCCTGTCAGATCAATACCATCTGTAAATGTTGCACCACCGGAAACCTCGAGGTTTTTGGAAATTTGAGCTGTTGTGGGGTCGCCGCTCTTGATGTTCCACAGGCCGTTTGTCGCAGTGACAGCGCCTTGATAAGTATACTCTGTAACAATGTCGTCGCCACCAGAGACAATGTCAGGTGACGCGCCGCCGGTACAGGTCGTCTGGAAAGTCTGGTCAGGACCCGCAGAAATGACGGCGATAATGGTGTAGGTTTCATCATTGGCGTCGCCATTACCATCAAGACGATAATAATTTGAATCGGAATTCGTATCACAGGCAATCGCATCAATAACATTACCCGCATCCCATGCACAATACCCGTATTCTATACCCCACGGGTCAAGTCGTGAGGAAGATACTTCGGAGGGCAGGAAACCACCGCCGGTTGGACCATTACCAGCCGCATCGGTCCATTCAAGGGGCTCCACGAAACCGTCACTATCACAATCGCCATCGGCAGCAAGTTCTGTGGCTTCTAATAGGGCAAGGCGGGAAGCAATCGCCATTTCACTTTCGGCTTGAGTGCGGTTTTGGACTTCGACCATAGTGCTAAGGGGGCCGCGCATAGTGGTCACGACCGCCGTGCCGACAATCCCGACCAGTGCAATAGCACCAAATATGGCAAAAAAGATATTTCCTCTTTCACTTAAAAGAAATTTACTTCTTTTAAATCTTGGCATGTTTTCCTGACCTTAAAACCTTAAAAATCGTCCTGATTTTTCTCAACTCAACATGTACGCAAGTATCTTCCCCATGTGCAGTACACATAATTTCCCACTCATAAGTATGATGCCTAAAAGTTGATAAAACCTTACCAAAAAGTAAAAAAACGTAAGTTTTTCTTGGGGATATGTGAGTCTTTACTTGGAATGCACGCACAAGATGTGATTTTTACATGATTCCGGTCTATTCGGATATTTGAAGCCTGTGTTTTTCCAAGGCTTGTTTCTGAGTGCTCTCCAGTTTTTCAACATTAAAGCCCTCAATCATTTCATTGAAGACCTTATACCAGTTGATTTCAGCCTTCAGGTGTAAAAACACCGAACCTAGCCCAAGAGCAGCACGATCCATAAAGACAAATTCACGCGGCACCTGTACGCCGCCAACTTCACGGAGTTTTTTATGAACTTTTTCTGCTGTTTCACGCCCGTAAATACCATTTGTAACCTCGCCAATAGGACGAATTTTATCTTCCAGAATAGGGGAGTACAGGAAATTCGCCCAAATATTAAGAGTTTCGACTTGCTCTTTACTTAAACCATTAAAGCCCCATGTTTCATAAGCATGGACGGCCAGTTCATTATCGCCGTTTAGCAACGCATGATATAAATCAATAACACCGCCAATAAAGCGCGCAGGGAAGATGCGTACACATCCAAAATCCAGTAGATTTATATCCAGATTTTCCCGCACCGTGTAATTGCCCAAATGCGGGTCGCCATGAATAATCCCGTAATTGTAAAGTGGTACATACCACGCCTTGAACATATTCATGGCAATCTGATTGCGAATTTCAGGATCACTGTCCTTATAGCCGAGAATTCTACCGCCCTCCAGCCATGTCGAGGTCAGCAGGCGAGACGTTGAAAGCTCATCAACAACTTCGGGCACATGGACATGATCCTCATTTCTGAGCATATAGGAATAAAGTTTGCAGTATTTGGCTTCTAATTCATAATCAAGTTCTTCCTTAAGCCTTTCGGCAAGCTCTGTATAGATTTGTCCGGTTTTGATGGCTTGATCATATTTCTCATAGATTGAAAAAATAATACGAAGCTGTTTCAAATCGGCATCTATAGCAGATTGCATGTCTGGATATTGAAGTTTACAAGCCAGATTCTGTCCATCCAGTGAGATAGCTTTGTGCACTTGACCAAGGCTGGCAGCAGCGGCGGCATCTTGCTCGAAAGATTTGAATTTACTCTGCCAGTCCATACCAAGTTCTGTCTTCATACGGCGGCGTACAAATGGCCAACCCATAGGCGGCGCATTGGACTGAAGTTCTTGAAATTTATTAGAATATTCGGCCGGAAGGGCTTCGGGGATGGTGGATAAAATCTGTCCGACTTTCATAAGTGGCCCCTTGAGGTTGCCTAGAGCCTGAACCAGCTTTTCTGCATGTTCTTCACGTTCGATCTTTATCCCGAGATAACGTTCGCCCAGTAACTTGCTGGCAAGGCCGGCCATTGTACCGGAAACCTGTCCGTAGCGCTTGATTCTCTGTCCTAGAGTATTCCGGTCTTCCATTGCTGCAAATGCCTATTTGCTGTTCATGATTAGGGGTAAGGATGTTATAAATAAGTTTAACAGAAAAAGATACCGTTCAGAGAGTGCTATGAGTGAAAAAATTACCCGCATTGAAGGCAAAGATAAAAATGGCATTTATGGCCGGATCAGGGAAACTGGCTCAAGCAAGTTGATCATTCATATACATGGTATGACCCATAATATGGATCACATGTTAGAAGTAATGTCGGCTGACTATTTTGCCGATCAAGGCTTTGATCACTGCCGGATAAGCTTGTATGTACGTGTGCCGGACTCACGGAATATGGCCGAATCAACACTGAGTACGCATGTCAGTGACCTTGAAGCAGTTCTGGATCATTTTAAAAAGACGTACAGTGAAATTTATATAACGGCGCACAGCCTTGGCGCTTTGTCTGTGTTAATGCTAAACCCGCAAGGCGTAAAGGCGGTAAGCTTATGGGATCCGGCTTTTGATGTGACGCATTTTTGGGAAAGCGGCAAGTTTCTGACCTATATGCCGGAATATAAACAATACCAGATGGATTATGGTGCTGTGTTTGTAATTGGCGAAGAAATGGTCAAAGAAATAGCCGATTATCCCGATGCAAAATGTCTGGAACTCGCGCAAAGCTTTGAAACCCCTGTGCAGATGGTCATCCCCGAGCAAAGTATTTTTCTCGCCAGCCCTCATACCGCGCCGGAGAACTACAAAGAGGCCTTTGCTGGCGCCTTCGAACTCAAACGCATAGCGGGGGCAGATCATCGTTTTGCTGAACAGGGCAAACAAAATGAACTTTTTGCGGCTGTATTAAGTTATTTTCAATAATATTCGGGTTTATTAGCATTATTAGTGGAAAGAGCATAAGACATATGGCATCTTTTTCTTGGGAACTTATTTTTTATAGTTTAAGGATTATTCAGGCATGAAACTCAAAACATTATTTCTTGGTGGTCTTACAGGTTTAATATTTGTGGCAACACCTCTAAGTTATGCTCATGCTGATAATTGGTGGGACTTCCTTTTTCCGATGGCCAGAGAAGATAAAACAAAGCCCACAGATGATGGCCGTGCGCCATTTGCTGATCCTGATGCGATTATGGATGGGCCATCTCTCGAAGAAAAAATGGCTGGAAATACGTCACCTTTGCATATTCGCCATAGGTTAAACTCGGAAATTGCAAAATGGGTAGAGGCAGAGATATCCATTGCTATGACCTATGATGCAGAAAATTATAAAGATCAATATGCCCAAAAAGCAAAGTCTTTCGATAAAAAAGGTTTGGAAGAATACGTGAAGTTTTTACAAGACAACAAAATCGTTCAGACCCTGAAATCAGGGGCATATGACGTACGCGGTATTGTGAAGGATGTACCGGTATTGTTGAATGAAAAGGCTATTGGTGGACGGTATAGGTGGTTATACCGTGCCAAAGTTATGATGACTTTTGTTCCGGTAGCAATGACCGAGTATAAAAATGGTAGTGCCGAGCGTGTGATCAATAAGGAAGTCATCATTAACATGCAAATCGGACGTGTAGCAAATGCCAATAACGAACATGGCGTAAAGATAGAAAGCTGGTCCGGTAAAATAGCCGAAGAAGAATAGACATTTTATTTTCTGACAAGAATCTTTGAAATTTCTAAAAAATACCCTATAATCATGGTGTTGGCCTAGCCAACTATGACACTAAACGCTGGTGCGGAATAAACGTTATGGACCCGGGGGCGGTACCCGGCGGCTCCACCACTTGAGATAGGAAAGAGATAAAACTTGTCTCAGGCGGCGGGGCCGAAACAGGATCGACATGCGCAGTAAAGGTACTTTAGTGGTGTCCGGCATTGTATCCGCCGTTATCGGGCTAAAATCATAAATGCAAACGATAACTTTGCGTTCGTAGCCGCTAACGACAACTCTGTTGTTGAAGGTGAAGGTCGTATCGCTGCCTAATTACGGGTAGTAGCGACGCTACATAAGATTCTTAGTTAATTAACCTTGATTAAGTGGGGTTCGCCGGTACCTAGCAACAGAACACCGGCATTATTATGTCTGGAAAAACCACTTCAGTTTTGCTAAAACCGTTTTATGATAGATATTTATCACACGCCGCCACTCCTCATGATTTTTTGTGCCATGAGCGCCATGACTTTTATTGTTGCCGCTTTGGGCTGGGTTGTGATCGCAGGTATTACCAAAGATAGTTCGGATGTAAAGTCCTTAGGGTTCTTTATCTGGTACGCACAAATCCTGAATCTGACAGTGATTATGGCTTTTTCGGCTTTTGTTACCGTTTATGACTCATTAAGCGGGTATGGAGATATAACGGTTATAGGCGAAGTCTTGGTTCTTGCACTGATTTTATGCGCGTATATCATTTATGGACACAAGACAAAGACGTCAATATTCAAAGGTATCTGGAAAAGTATTAAAAATTCAGCCCTGTTAGTTTTGTTTTGCCTCGGTGCTTGGGGCGTAACACTGGCCTTTGGCTGGTCATTGGGGGCATTACTCTACATAGTGACAGGTCCGAATCCATCTCAGGATTTAGGAATTTTAGCCCCTTTTATCACTGGTATGATGTGGAATGCTCCGATTTTGATCTTCTATCTCTATTTCAAGAAGCAGGAAAAGGTATCTTCTCATCTCGAAAATGTTAAGCTTCATAATGTATTATGGCCGGTTCTGCTGGCTTATCTGGTGCTGATTTTACCGCTTTTTATCCAACATGTCGCCAACTCCGACCATTGGCGTGAAATGCAGGCATCAAAGCCTCTGACAAAAAAGATTTAAGCTGTTAATATTTTTTGAAGGTATAAATGTTAAAAAAGCTCTTTCGGTTCTTGATTTCAGGACCATATATTTGCGAAAAGTAATCTATGATGAATGAAGACGAGTTTCTAAGATATGACAAAATGGTAGAGGCCGCCCTGAGAGGTGTGGTCAAACGTGCTGTTGAAGAGGTTATGGAGCATGGCCTTTTAGGCGATCACCATTTCTATATCACTTTTATTACCGAATATCCGGGCGTAAAAATACCTGATTACCTGCGCGAGCGTTATCCGGGCGAGATGACCATTGTCCTGCAATATCAGTTTTCCGATCTGGCGATCAAAAATGAGTGTCTGGAAGTTACGCTATCCTTTAATAACGTGCCGGAAAACCTTGTTATTCCTTTATCTGCAATCAGCATCTTTGCCGATCCTTCTGTGAACTTCGCCCTGCAATTCCAGCCCTTGGAAGAGGAAATGTCAGAAGAGGAAGCGCTCCTGAATGAGCTTGAAGATGATGACGGGCCAGATGATGATGGTGGCGGCAGATCAAAAAGTGGTGATGATAAAACTGGCGAAGTTATATCACTCGATAATTTCCGTAAGAAATAATAGTTTCTCGACATGATTTGGACACCCGAAGCTGCGCTAAACCGAGATCCGTATAAGGTTCTCCTGAAACGGGGTGAGTTTATCGATGAAAGCCGTGATAGTCGGCCAGTTCCTTATAAAATCTATTACCCATCAGATTATGACCAAGCTATCAAAGCACCGGTTATCATCTGGTCGCATGGCTTTGGCGGCAATCGTGACGGCGCGTCCTTTATATCGCGCTATGTGGCCTCGCATGGCTATGTGATTGTCCATTTAACCCATCTCGGCACAGATAGCAGCCTGTGGGAGGGCAAAGAAGGGCATCCTTGGGATATACTGCGCAAAGCAAAAATCAGCCGTGAGACCACACTAAACCGTATGTATGACGTGCCTTTTGCTCTGGATCAACTAGAGCACTGGGCGCAGGAAAACCCTGATGTCGGGCAGATCATGGATATGGGGAACATCGGCATGTCCGGTCATTCCTTTGGCGCGATGACCACACAAGTCATGGCGGGGATGAAATTTCCCGATCACAGCAAAGAATTAAAAGATATGCGTGATAAGCGAATCAGGGCCGGAATACTCTACAGCCCCGTACCGATAGGTCATATTACGGATGAAAAACCGGAGCTTGTGTACGGCCCGATCTCTATTCCTTTGTTGCATATGACAGGCACGGATGATGATTCGCCCCTTGATGGCTATGACTACACATACCGCCTAGTGATACACGAACATAGCGGCCATCCAGAAAAATATCTGCATATCCTGCAAGATGGTGATCATATGGTCTATAACGGCACGCGCGGTAAGCTCGGTGTGAATCCCAACCGTGAAATCCATGAAGAGGAAATTATGGTCAAATCTCTGGCCTTCTGGGAGGGGTACCTGAAGGACGAATCCCACGCGATAGATTATCTGAAATCACAGGGGCTGTAGTTGCTGGCATGGCTCTTCTTGTCATGCCCGCCCCTGCTTTCGCAGGGATAAACTCCGGCGGGCATCCGGTAAAACACATCAGGACAAAAAATCTAACCAAAGCAAGCATGTGCAGCAAAAACGAGCGCAGGTTTGCGCTAAAACGTCATCGCCTGAATCTGTGAAACAGATTTTAGGGCGATCCAAAAATAAAATGGACTCCCTTAGAACTACCTGACGGCAATTCAGGGGATGACGGTCTATTTTCTTATATAACGCGCTGTGACTTCGTCTGTGTCCGCTGTGGTAAAAATAAACGAGGGTATTTGTGCTAATTCGCGGTAATAATCATTGACAAAATATGAATAAAATCCTATTATATGCACATGTTTATGTTTATCACACAGAAAAACCCACCATTTTACACTCTGAGTGTAATGTTTTTATTTGGCCAAAAATATGTCCAGTACTTTTTAAAACGCCCAAACGAACTATACAAAATGAGCCGCGCAGAAAAAAAAGTGCAAAACGAACTATACAGATTGGGGGTAACGAAAAAAAATCTGACATTCAAACTAGACAAACCAATGGAGCCGTAAAGAATGGTAATTAAACCGAATGGATGGAGTTACCGAATAAAAACAAAGGCTCAAGTGGTGGTTTGGCTTATATTTTAGAATGCGTCCCATCACAAAACGGCAACTTGCCGGAGCGCTTACACTGGCACAGCCATGCTTTACCCGTTTTTTCCGCCGTAAACTTCATCGATTTCAGACCGGAATCTGTTTTCTTATGCGCACCATCACAAAAGGGCTGGTTGGCTGAAAGGCCGCAGGTGCAAAACCAGTAATCCTTGCCTTCTTCCAATTCAACGCAGGCAGATGCTTTGGCGGCTATCTTTGGTAACTCTTCGCTCATAACTGCATTTCTCCCGTTTTCTATAGGCCGGATTTACGTTTCTCGATCAACTCAACCACCACGGACGGATCTGCCAATGTTGATGTATCACCCAACTCTTCGAATTCCTTCGCCGCAATTTTACGCAAAATCCGGCGCATAATCTTGCCCGAACGCGTCTTCGGCAGGGCAGGGGCAAACAGGACAATATCAGGCGTTGCGATCGGCCCGATAATCTTGCGTACCAATTGGATAATCTCGGGTTTCAGGTCATTTTCCGATTTATTACAGCTCTGACGCGGCGTAACATAAGCAAAAATCCCTTGCCCCTTGATCTCATGTGCAAAACCCACAACCGCACTCTCTGCAATATCCGGATGCTGGTTAATCGCCTCTTCAATCTCGGCAGTCCCCATACGATGCCCCGAGACATTCAAAACATCATCCATACGCCCTGTGATCCTGTAATTACCGTCTTTATCACGATGCGCCCCATCACCAGTGAAGTAATACCCTTTATAGTCAGAGAAATAAGTCTGCTCGAAGCGCTCGGGGTTGTTATAAACCCCGCGCATTTGTCCAGGCCACGAATCAGCAATGCACAGCGCTCCTTCCGCATCACCTTCCAGTGCCTTGCCGTCACTATCCAACAGGGCCAGCTTGCAACCAAAGAACGGCTTTTGCGCCCAGCCCGGCTTAAGATCAAAGCTCACCAGCGGTGTAATAACATGTCCGCCAGTTTCAGTTTGCCACCACGTATCAATGATCGGGCAGCGGCTTTCGCCAACGGTTTTGTAATACCACTCCCACGCTTCCAGATTAATAGGCTCACCCACTGTACCCAAAACCCGCAAGGATTTGCGGCTGGTCTTGGTGACATAATCATCACCCTCACGCAGCAGAGCACGAATCGCCGTCGGCGCGGTATAGAATATATTGACCTTATGCTTATCCACCACCAGCCAGAAGCGAGAAGCGTCGGGATAGCTCGGCACGCCTTCAAAAACCACAGAGATCGCCGCATTAGCCAGCGGCCCATAGACAATATAACTATGCCCCGTAATCCAGCCTACATCCGCCGTACACCAATAAACATCACCCGGACGATAATCAAACACATACTCATGGGTCAAACTGGCATAAACCATATAGCCACCTGTCGTATGAAGTACGCCTTTGGGCTTACCTGTCGAGCCAGATGTGTATAGAATAAAGAGCGGATCCTCCGCGTTCATTTCCTCGCAAGGCGCTTCTGTTTCCTGAATATCAACAAGCTCGTGCCACCACACATCGTGTTTCTCATTCCAGTTAATATCGCCGCCAGTGCGCTTGAGCACCAAAACCGTATGCACATTAATACAGCTCTTGAGCGCCTCATCTGTATTAGATTTCAGTGGAATTGTCTTGGCGCCGCGATAGGCCTCATCAGCAGTAATAACAATATTCGCCCCGCAATCCAGAATTCTATCCTTCAGAGCATTAGGTGAAAAACCGCCAAAGACTACAGAGTGAATCGCCCCGATCCGCGCGCAAGCTAGCATCGCGTAAACCGCCTCGCACACCATCGGCATATAGATAATCACGCGATCACCTTTTTCTACACCGCGGCTTTTCAGGGCGTTTGCAAGCTGGCAAACATGGCTTTTTAACTCACCATAGGTAACCTTGAAGCTCTCATTCGGATCATTACCTTCGAAGATCAGCGCCGTAGAATTGGCTTTCTCCGGTAAATGTCTGTCCACACAGTTATAACAAGCATTCAACACGCCATCTTCATACCATTTTATCGAAACAGGCGATTTAAAGCTCGTATTCTTGATCTTGGTTGGCGTTTTGTACCAATCCAGACGCTCCGCCATCTTGCCCCAGAAAACCTCGGGCTCTTCGATAGATTGCTGATATAGCCTCTTATAATCCGCTTTTGAAACCTTGGCTTGTGTTTCTGTTTCTTCTGATGGTTTATAAATACTTTGTGCGCTCATGGCGTTCCCTTAAAATTCTGTTTCATCCTTAACTTCTCGATTCAACATATCTTCAAGCATATCGTCAATAGACAGCTCACCATGCAGGCAATTATTCACAGCCTGTGAAATTGGCATATCCACGCCATGCTTTCTCGCCAGACTTATAGCTGTCTCGGCAGTATGCACACCCTCGGAAAGTGACGATCCCTTCTTTTCCATGAGAGATTTTAAGGATTGGCCTTTTGATAGGGCTAACCCTAATGAGAAGTTACGAGATTGTTCGGAAGAGCAGGTGAGCATCAAATCGCCAATACCACACAATCCCATAAACGTTTCGGGTTTCGCTCCCATCGAAATGCCTAATCGGCTAATTTCGGATAATCCACGCGTTACAAGGCTTGCTCTGGCACTTTCACCAAGGTTTAGGCCATGGGCAATGCCACAAGCAATGGCAATAACATTCTTGAAAGCCCCCGCAATTTGTGCGCCGATAATATCCGCACTGTAATAGGGTCTAAAATAAGGCGCGGCAATTAGTTTTTGTAGGGTTTTGCCGGTTTTTTCATCCGCACAGGCCAATGTCGTACCAGCAGGAAGTCCTTTTGCAATTTCCTTGGCAAAATTGGGGCCTGAAAGAATGGCAACAGCCATGCCGGGTAATATATCCTCGACAACATCGCTCAGCAGCTTTTCCGTTGATGTCTCGATCCCCTTGGAGCATAAAACCAGAACGTGATCCTGCCTGATATGGGGTTTCATACTCTCTAAAATGCTTCTGAGGGCCTGAGCAGGTGTTACCATCAATAAAATTTGTGCATGTAAGGCAATTTCAAGGTCGTTGGTGGCGTTTATAGACTTGTTTAAGGCAATATCGCCCAAATAAGTCTTATTGCGCTGTATGGCGTTTATTTCGGCAGCAAGGCCTCCTTCGCGGCACCAGAGAGTAATTTTTCGGTTATCATGGCTGCATACTTGTGCCAGAGCCGTGCCCCACGCCCCGCCGCCAATAACACTGATTTTTGGTTCTAAACTCATTTTATCCTCACGCTTTTACCCCTGCACCATGGCGGGCTTCGGCCCGTGGGTCAAGGGGCCAGCGCGGTTTGGCCTTGAAATCCAGTGGGCTGGTTTTCCCTGATCTCAGATTCTCCAAGCCTGCCCATGCGATCATAGCGCCGTTATCTCCGGTGAGTTTTAATGGTGGGGCGCAGAGTTCAAAATTATAGCTTGTTGCTAATTTATCCAATTTTGTCCGAATTGTTTGATTTGCAGATACGCCGCCACATACAACTAGTGTGGGGTTTATAGGTTTATACTCTGCTATAAAACGTTTCATGGCATTCTCAGAGCGATTAGCGAGTACTTCTGCGACGGTGTCCTGAAAAACATAGGCCAGATCAGCAATATCCTTGGGGGCTAAATCACCTTCGGGCAGGTTATCAACATGGGTTCTGACGGCTGTTTTAAGGCCGGAGAAGGAAAAATCGCAGTTTTTATGCTGGGTCATAGGTTTGGGAAGCGAAAATTTATCATATGCAGTAATTGGATTCTCAACGTTTTTAGCAATTTTCTCTAAATTCGGGCCGCCCGGATAGGGGAGGCCCATAAGCTTGGCGGATTTATCAAAGCATTCGCCAGCGGCATCGTCCAGCGTCGTGCCCCAGCGCTTGTAGATGCCAACATCCTCGGCCACCAAAATTTGCGTGTGCCCACCTGAAACGAGCAATACCAAATAAGGAAACGTCAGATTATCCGTTAATCTCGCCGTTAAAAGATGCCCCTCAAGGTGGTTGACAGCTAAAAAAGGAATATTCTGGGATGCTGCTATGGCTTTGGCGCTCATCATCCCGATCATCAGTCCGCCAATCAAGCCTGGCCCGCAGGTCGCCGCCACACCATCAAGGTCTGCTATTGTGAGGTTCGCATCAGATATTGCAGCCTTGATAATGCTATCCAGGTGCTCCATGTGCGCGCGCGCGGCGATCTCCGGCACGACGCCCCCAAAAACTTCATGTTCTTTGAGTTGACTAAGCACAACATTAGAGAGTATTTCTCTCTTATCGTTAACGATGGCTGCGGCGGTTTCGTCGCAACTGGTTTCAATGCCAAGAATAATCATAGCTAATAGGTATAACCGAAGACCATGACTGTCAAACCGGAATTAAACAAAATCATACGTTTAGGAACCAGAGGTTCACCGCTCGCACTGGTGCAGGCACATATGGTGCGGGATAACATATTAAGGGTAAAGCCGGATATCGAGGTTGAAATCATCAAGATCACAACCTCCGGCGACTGGAAACCCGAGCATGGCGAAACCCGTCTTAGAGAGGAAGATGGCGGTAAAGGCCAATTCGCCAAGGAAATCGAACAAGCCCTGCTGGAGGGCGTCATAGATATCGCCGTACACTCCATGAAAGATATGGAGACCCAGCAACCGGAGGGGCTTATAATCCCCTTTATGCTCCCCAGAGAAGATGTGCGCGATGCATTCTTGGCGGAAAAAGCATCAAATATTGCCGAACTCCCTGAAAATGCAGTTATTGGCACATCAAGTGTCCGCCGCGCAGCTTTTCTAAAAAATATGCGCCCTGATCTGGAAATTGTGCCTTTCCGTGGCAATGTTCAGACCCGTATAGACAAGATGAAATCTGGACAAGTTGATGCAACTTTTCTTGCTTGCGCGGGGCTTAATCGTCTGGGGCTGGCTGATCAGATTACATCAATCGTACCAGAAGATGAATTCTTGCCTGCAGTGGGGCAAGGCGCTGTAGGTATTGAAATTCGTAGGGAAGATATGGATAAGTTGTCCTATTTCAGCCAATATTCCTGTGCAGAAACATATTTTAACGTAGAATGTGAGCGCGCTGTTTTGCGTGAATTGGATGGGTCATGCCATACCCCAATCGGTGTTTATGCCATAAAAGAGGGGGAAGAACTCTATTTGCGGGTGTACGTGGCCTCGGAAGATGGTAAATTTATCCTCAAAGAGGAATTGCGCAGCTCCTATGGTGATCTGGAAGATATGAAATCCCTAGGAAAAGCAGTTGCTAAACAGATTAAACCTCAATTGCCGGATGGCATATTATGAGCGCAAGAGCCAAGGTTTTAATTACGCGACCCTTACCACAAGCTCTGAGCTTGAAATCACGCATCGAAGGGCAAATGCCAAGCGTTGAATGTCTGATCGCACCATCCTTAGAGATTAAAACGATTAATGCAGAGCTTCCCAAAGATGGATTTGAGGCGTTGATTGTGACGAGTATTAATGCGCTTGCAGTAATTGAAAATCAGCCATTTTTTGACTTTTTTGTGCCATTATTCTGTGTGGGGCAAAAAACAACAGAACAAGCACGTGAATTGGGGTTTAAGAATATCTATACAACGGCGCAAAACGCCCAAGAGCTATGTGCCACTATCCAAAAGAGTAAATTGAAACGCTTTATGTACCTAAGAGGCGAGAACATCTCTTTTGATTTTAAACAGGAATTACCCAACATCAAGATAGATGAGCATATTGTTTATGATGCCAAAATGGCTGAAACCTTACCATCTGAAATAATCACGGCATTAAAGGGTGAAAAAATCGACATCATCACTTTCTTTTCCAAGCGCAGCGTGCAGAGTTTTCTGGAGTTGTTAGATCAGCATAATATTCCATTATCATCTCTGGAGGGCATAAAAACTTTATGCATAAGCGATGCCGTGCTAAAATCATTATCCGGCATTCATAAGGGCGATGTGTACGTGTCGCGTACACCAAATGAAGACGGAATGATTGAAACCCTTGATTCAATATGCTGTAAAGCTTGAATATTGAGGTGTAAACAGGCATTGTAGTGTTTGGTTTTATCTTGGAAAGACTGTAATTCGTAACTTTTAAGGGGCATAAGATGTCAAAATCCGCTAATCAACCTCTTGAGCATGCAGAAGAAATCATTGAGCGTTTCGGTGGAATTAGGCCGATGGCATCAAAAATCGATGTCGCTGTAACAACCATTCAGGGCTGGAAAAAGCGCGGTGTTATTCCGGCTAATCGTAAAAATAATATTATATCCTCGGCTCAAGAGCATGATATTGACCTATCCGATTTGATCGAAGGATTATCCCCGCCGGCCAATCAGGATATCCCCGAAGAGCAAAGAGAAGATGAGGCCCTGCAGACAGAGCAAGAGGCACCGGAGAAAACACTTGAAGCCTCTAAAGGAGAAAATGAAGATATCGCCGAAGATATAGAAGAAAGCGAAGAATCTGAAACTATAGAAGCCGGTGAAGATGACACCCAAGAGGAGGAAGCTCAAGTTGAAGTGGACGAAGGCGAGGCTGATGAAGATACTCAAGAAGAAAGCGAAGAAATTCGTGTAAAAACAACAGATTTTGAAATCAAAACAAGAGCTCAAAAGAATCCCGATCATCAGGAAAATGAGCAAGATTTCACTGAAATCGCAATAGAAACGGAAAAACGCGCCGTAACAAAAAGCGCCGTGGTCACCTTTGCTGTAATCTTGGTGGTCTTGATTGCCGTTGTGATGATTTTAATGCCCAAGATGGATCAGGTCGATAATCACGGGCAGCGTATAACATCCCTTGAAGGCGAGATGATTAACGTCCAGCAGGAACAATCCATGTTTAAGGGACTCGTGCCGCGTGACTGGTCAAAACAACTGGAAGATCTAAAGAAACAAGTCGCTAATGCACAGCAAGCGGCTGCGCCAGCCATTCAAACCATACAGGATGTATCAGGTGATCTGATGGGGGGTAATACCGAAGCCATTCAGGATCGCGTTGTGCAATTAGAATCTTACGTTTCCGAGATGACAGAATCAACATCCCTTTCAGGCCTTATGGACCGCTTGAACGGCATGAGCAAAACAATGGTTGGTCAAGAAGTTATTGGCCAATCCATGCAAGACTTAAACGCGGTATTTGCCTCTCTTGGCCAAGCTGAAGGGCAGGATGGTCAGAAGGTCAATGGTTTACTGGATATGGCGCGTCAGCAAAGCGCAGCGTTAGGACAAACTTTCGAGAATGTTCCACAAAAGGATTTGCAAGCGGCTGCTATGCTTCTGGCAATGTCCCAAATGCGTACGACTTTGGCCCGAAACGAAGAATCCTTCGATGGAGACTTACAGCTTCTCATGAATATGGTGCCCGAGGAAAATGTTGAGCTTCGCGAGTCATTGGCGCGTCTGGCCCCATACGCCAAAGACGGTGTGTTATCGTCAAATGCGCTTTCCAACGAATTTCGTGGACTTGCCGGTGATGTTGTCGCCTCATCCTTAAGTGGCGAAGATGTATCCTTGATGGATAAGGCGCGCGCGCGCATGAATAATTTGCTGGCGATTGAAAAAGACGGGGAACTCATTACTGGTACTGAAACACAAGCCACATTGAGTAAGGCCCAAAACCAGATTGACCAAGGCAATGTTGAAGGTGCAATTAGTCTTTTACAAACAAATCTGGCACCTGCAGAATTGAAAAATCTTTCAGGATGGATTGATAAAGCGCAAGGCTTTGTCAGCGCCAGAAATGCTAAAAAATTGATAGAAGACACAATTAATATGAATCTCGGTAGTGGTTATCTAGGGGGCACATCAACGCTCTCGGAAGGGCGCAGCCGCATCAAGGGAAAAACTTACTAAATTTTAATGAAATGATCATATCACTAGCAACGTCAAACAGTAGAATAACGCTGGATTTTATAAGGAAAATATATTCATGATACGTGCTTTATGGGCCTTGGCTAAAATCTCGATAGTTGTTGCCGTTGTTGTATGGATCGCTGAGCGTCCTGGCACAATCACTATTGACTGGATGGAATATAAGCTAAGCTTCCATGTTGGGTTCTTCCTCTTGGTTTTGCTGGGGCTGATTATTCTGGGCATTACAATTTTCAGCTTGATAAAATATGTTTTGGATATGCCCAAAAACATTCAGCGCTATAATGATATCAGAGATAAGGATAAGGGCTTGAAGGCCCTGACAATTGGTTTGAGCGCTGTAGCCTCGGGCGATACAAAAAGTGCAATCTATCAGGCCTCACGAGCAAGCCGATTTTTAGGCAAAGAAGAGGCCTTGCCATTATTACTCTCGGCGCAGGCCGCGCGTATGGATGGACGAGAGCATGATGCCGCTACACAATTTGCCAATTTGATTGAAAGTAAAGATGGATCGTTTCTAGGCTTGCGTGGTTTATTGCAAGCCGCTCTTGATTGTGGGGATTATCACGGGGCGCGTGAGATTGGTCATGAAATCCTGAAAAAACACCCGAAACAGGACTGGGTTTTGCAGGTGGTCTATGATCTTGATATTCGTCTCCGTAACTGGGATTCTGCGGTTAAAGTGCTATATCGCGCTGAGCGTCAAGGCATCATTCCGGTCAATAAGGCCAATAGTGATCGCGTGGCAATGATCTTGGCCCAAGCCGATGAAGCGAAAGAAACGGAAGATGAAACTGTGCTCTTCCGCATGCTGCAAAAGGCATATAAATATGATTCAGGCTTTGTCCCAACGGTTACCCGTTTGGCGGGCATGTATCTTGATCGCGGTAAAACCAAAGCCGCCATTTCTATGATCAAAAAAGCATGGAGCGTAAGCCCGCATCCTGATCTTGTAGCGCTTTGGGATAGGGCTGCGCCTGTTGCAAAAGAGGGAGATGAGGATATGTCCCGTGTGCGATGGTTTGAAAAGCTACTGGATATAAATCCCGATAGCGTTGAAGGGCGACAAGCCCTGATACGGGTTTTAATCGAAGCAGGTTTATTCGGGGAAGCCAGAAAACATCTGGACGCCGCAGAAGAAATCCGCCCTAATGTAACGCTTTATAAATTATGGGCCAAGCTCGAAGACCGCACGACACATAATGATGAGGCTGTACGAGAATGGTTGAATAAGGCGGCGGATGCGCCGCGTGAACGCGTATGGCTATGCGGCGAAACAGGCCGGATTTATGATCATTGGATGCCGATTTCAGATCAAGGCTTGTTCAATACAATCATCTGGGATTTCCCCCAAGCGCGCCCTGTGGTTTCAAATGATTGGTTGGAACGCCGGAATGCATCCTCTTTCTTGCTCGAGGCCAAAAAGAAAATAGCTTAAAATCTAATCTTGCCGATACGCCAGAGATGATAGAGCAAAGTGCCACCCAAAAAACCACCCAAATGGGATTGCCATGAATCAGTTGGAAAAATGATTCCCAAACCAACAATCACACAAATCCAAATCAGGATGAAGGGCAGAGGACCATGACTATCGCCCATACCCATAGAGGCTTTGCGCTGCTCCATCATCAGGATAACAGCGCCAAATAATCCACTGATCCCGCCCGAGGCACCAATAACTCGTGTTGTGGCAAAAGGGTCATACATGAAGTAAAAAAGATGACCGCAAAAGGCGCTGGCAAAAAACAGAGCCACCATATATTTTGCGCCGTAATTACGCTCGAATAAAGACCCCATAATTAAAAGCATAAATGAATTAGTTATAATATGCATCCAGCCATCATGTATAAACAGGCTTGTAATCGGGGAGATCAGGGCAAAGTTACTCCACGCCATAGAGCCTGTATACATACCCGGCATAAATCCCAGATGCATGGTCAGAAAAATATTATTTTCTGGCCTGACAAAGACCAATAGCAAAATATGAGTGACCAGAATCAGACCAGTTAGAATGCGCACGGCTGGTGGTATATTTTCCCAATTAAAAAAAGGCACTTTTTCACCTGAAGAGCCGCGTGCCTGTTGGGATTGGCGTTTGGCTTGCTCGGCACGATATTGCGCACGGTATTGCTCTTCAAGCTTGTGACGTTTTTTGTCTTCGCGGCGCTGCTCGGAACCTTCCTGTTTTTTGTTTTGCTCCAGACGTGCCCTTTTCTCAAGGCTGGGAAAATGGATGATGTTCTTATCATCATCCTTGTCTTCATTCTTGTGATTATTATCGTCTTCGGACATGCGCTTACCCGTATTTATTTCCTAGTGCTCTATCCTTATAACGGCACAGAGCAACGGGCAAGAAGATTATAGGAATAAGGTGAAGGTGAATGTCACATCTTTGGCCGGAAGCCAATATTGGCATTTTTCTCGCGGTCATAATTATATTTAACTGTTTCATCACCTTTTGGCTTCATAAAGCTGGGCGGTTGCACGCGTGTGACAATATCGCTGGCTTTGGCCAGTAATTCAGTCGCTGCTATATGAGAAGCTTTCATCTGTTTTACCAGTTCGCCAAAGACATTATTAAAGGCTTCTTCGGCCACAGCCATACCCATAACCATCATCTCAACTATTTTACCGGCAGAGGGGATTTTACCTTCGGCTTCCTTACCAAAACGGGCTGCAATTTCCTTGATATCCTCCAGTTTTTTCTTGGCGGGCTTTTTACCACCGCTTGAGCTACCGCTTTTACCTTTTTTGCCTTCTTCTTCCTCGTCTTCATCCTTATCGTCATTATCATTCACGACTTCGATTTTTACGTAAGTTGGCATTTGAAGACAGACAGGATATTTTCTTAAGTCCTGATTGGGTAGGCTTCGACCACTAAGTCCGGCTTTGACCTCCATATGAATCATATCGGGATCGTGCCAATCCATAACAACACAATGGCTTTTGAATTCACCTGTTTGTTTGCATCTTTTGATGGTCTTTTTACCGGGATAGAAGTCTTCTTTTAATTCCACCTCTTCCAGTAACTCCTGAATATTCAAAAGCATTACTAAGCCCTCCGTTACGCAGTCTTTTATTATTTACATAATGTTATAGCCATATTCCCCTGAAACGATTAAAAAGTCCTTAACTTTTGGGCTTATTTCTGGCTGTTTTTTATAAAAAAAGCTCGAAAATAAGTGTTTTGCATTTTTGGCAGGTTTGCTGTTATATTATAGGGAGTAAACAATAATTAGAGTTACGGATTTTTTATGCGTCGTTTTCTTTTTACAGCACTAATTCTTGTCATTGTCCTGACAGGCGGACTGGCCTTTTTAGGTGTCCAAGGCACGATGAATGCGCAGGCTGTAGAAATTTTCAACCGTCCATCTGGTAAAAAACCACCAAAGGAAGGTGAAACTCCAACAATTTATAACAGACGAAAAAATTCGGATAGTACAAAATCGACTGGTCCACGTGTACAAAGCATCGTTAGAGGTAAGACGAATAGTAAAACATATCAACATGCAACAATAGAACGGCGCCAGCCAAAAACATCTCAACTTGATGCATATTTGGATGAGGGTACACGCGAGAGAATGAAAACCCTGACAAACAGGGCGCTTGAAGGTGAATTTAAAGCAAGGATCAGAGCGCATCAGGTAAATGTTGAGGCACATAATAAATTTAATAAGATTATGGATGTAATGAATAAGCAGCATCAAGATAATGTTGAAATCTACAAGAACGGAGTCTTGAAGCAGCCAACATCTATGAACGGATATATGGCCCTTGCAGAGGATGCAATCAGACAGCTCAAAAAACAAAAAAATGCTGAAGCAGGACGCAAAATTTTTGACGTTAAGTAACTAAATAGTAGATTCTCCCTTTATTTCTATTGAATTCTGTGCTTTTTCTCGTACATGGATATTCTTTCGCAGCTAGAGCTCATAGATATGATCACCTTGATTGCCATGTTGGCAATTCTAGGAAGTATCGCCGGGTTTATCGCTGGTCTGCTTGGTGTTGGTGGCGGTATTGTATTAGTTCCCGGCTTGTATTTTGTTTTCATGGCACTCCCCGAAGAATTTAATATCCAAAGCGATCAACTCATGCATTTATGCGTAGGAACGTCTTTGGCGATTATTGTGCCTACGGGGTGCTCATCCATGCTGGCACATAGAAAATACGGGGCAGTAGATAAGGATATCGTGAAGTTTCTAGGTTTTGGGGTTTTATGTGGCGTTGGCTTGGCAACGATGATCGCCGATAGCGTCGACGGCTTGGTATTGGAGATATTCTTTGCCTGCGCGGTGATCCTTTTTGCAGGGATTATGCTTATTAATCCGGCCCGTTATAAATGGCGTAAAGAACTGCCTTCCAAACCATTTCAAGCCTTGGCAGGCAGCATTATTGGCTTTATTTCTACATTAATTGGTATTGGCGGTGCTACGATGAGTGTCCCTTATATGAGCGTCCATGGTGTTGATATGCGTAAAGCCGTGGGTACGGCCTCCGCTTTAGGATTGGTGATTTCTATTCCGGCAACGCTCGGTTTTATCGTGATAGGGCAGGATGCAGAAAACTTGCCACCTTTTTCTCTGGGCTTTGTTAATGCCTTGGCATGGCTATGTATTGTACCGCTAAGCATCAGCTTCGCCCCGCTAGGTGCTAAAATGGCGCATCGCGTAGATAAAAACAAGCTGCGTATCTTTTTTGCCATCTTTATTGTACTCGTAGCCTTGAATATGTGGCGTAAAATCCTCTTCTAAGGCACACTAAGTTTTATGAACAACTTGTCTTTGCTCAAAAGCGATTATCGTGTTCTAGGGGTATTAACACTTTGCTTGATTTATGCGCTCTGTGGGTCACCAACCCCTGATCAGTTCGGTTTAGTGGAACTGGTAATAGGGGCCCTATTGGTCATCTCTATAGGCTTAATCTGCTTCTTTGATACGCTCACAAAAATTAATAAGGATCGCTTCTGGATTGGCGCTGGTCAGTTCTTTTTAAGTTATGGCTTGGTAGTATCAACCCTGAACGGGGCGCTGCAAGGGCAGGATTTCAGTAGTATGATTAGAGACATAGTGCCGTTTCTCTATCTCTTTTTACCGCTTTTCTTTCTGCCTGCAATGCGCCAAAGCCCAAGTTTTTTCTTGTTTTTGATGGTTGGAAACGTTGTGATTGGCATATGTTTTTCCGTGCGCTCCCTCTATGATCACGAGGCCTTATTATATCTGGAAAATATGCCGACAGTTCTGCTCGCCTGTTTATTACTTCTAGGCGGCGGCATCCAATTACTATGCAGTAAAAAAAATGGCTATTATAAAATGATCGCCTTGTGTCTTATCCTAGTATCTGCCTTGCCTATATTGGCTATGGTTATGACATTACAGCGCGCATCAATGGGCGCCGTATTTCTTTATGTGCTTATGATTTTAACTTACCTGTTCTGGACAAGGCCACAAAGCGCTGTCCTGCCAATATTTGTCATTGCAGCTTTTATGTTGGGACTATTCACTGCCTATGGGCATCTGGCAGAGGGGTTTTTTGATAAAACTGATAAAGTCGGGCTAAACATGAGACCGCAGGAATTCTGGGCCGTCTGGCAAATCCTCAAATCAGATCCATATCATTTTCTTTTTGGAACAGGCTGGGGTGGTACGTTCCATTCTCCGGCCGTGGCAAATTTACGCGTGAATTTTACACATAATTTTTTCTCCAGCATCCTTCTAAAAACGGGTGTCTGTGGATTAATCCTTGCAAGTACTTATATAGCGGGACTTCTAGAGCGTCTGATTAGAATTATTCTGGCTAATCCGGTTATAGGCCTAGCGATTTCAGCCCCTGTTTTAATAGATTTACTGCTTTATGCCAGCTTCAAATCACTTGATTTCGGTTTAGTGCTTTTGATCATTCCAGCCTTTCTGATATACTCAAGACACTCCGAATCATCTTGAAGTATTAGCTGTAAGTTTATGAAACGACCCAATATTCTGTTCATGAATCGTGTTTATCCGCCATCTCGAGGTGCGTCGGGCCGCGTTCTATATGACTTGGCCACGAAAATGGCCAGAGAGGGCTGGCATGTCACAGTGGTCTCTACTGGACCTGTCGCAGGACAAGAACGGCAGAAAAATGTGCGAATCATCAGGGTAAAAGGGCCGGATAAACCATCAAATGCATTTATCTATGGATGGGTGTGGCTCAAGATGCTTGTTACAGCATTACGCCTGAAATCCAGACATCTCTTAATTACAATGACTGATCCGCCGCTTTTGATCTTGGCTGGCCGCTTTGTGGCTTGGATTAAGGGCAGCCATCATGTCCATTGGTGTCAGGATGTTTATCCCGATCTTTTTCCAGTAATTGGTGTGAAAATACCTAACTTTTTAATGGGCGTCATGAAAAGTCAAAATCAGGCGGCCATGAGGCGCTGTGACAAAGTTGTTGTAATCGGGCATTGCATGCTAGAGCACTTGGCAAAGCAGGGCGTTTTACTGGAAAAAATGGAATATATCCCGAACTGGGCTGATACAGAACTGAACAACAAGGTTTTTCAGGAAAAAGATCTAAAGAAAATTGAAGAAGAGCGTAGCGCTCAAATATCAGAAACTGCGCGCCCTCACGAAGAGCAAATCAAGGAAACGCGTCAAAAATTCAGATTGCTGTATGCTGGAAATCTGGGGCGCGCCCACAGTGTGAATATCATGCTGGATGCGGCAGAAGTACTCGAAGAGAAAAAGGCAGATGTAGAGTTCGTTTTTGTCGGCGATGGCGAGCGCTTTGATTACCTCCATGAGCAGCGCTCTAAACGTCATTTACACAATATAAAATTTCTGCCCTATCAGCCTGGCGAGAACTTGCGTGAGGTCATGGAAAGCGGAGATGTACATCTTGTTACAATGAGGGATGATGCAAGCGGCCTCCTTGTCCCAAGCAAATTTTATTCTGCTATATCTGTCGCGCGTCCAACTATATTTATCGGGCCAGAAAACAGTGAGGTTACTGAAATTATAAAAGAATATGAATGCGGGCTTCTTGTTTCTAATGATAGTGCCGAGTTACTGGCCGAAGCAATTCTATATTACCGTGATAATGAAGAAGCATGGTTCGGTGCGCATAAAGGCACGGTTAAGGCCCGCAAAAAATATAATCCCGAAAATTCTATAGACACTTGGCTAGACTTTGCCATAAAATTGATCGCTGAGGATCTAAAGGTCAAATAAACAAAATCAGGATAATAAGTTAACCATGCACGAGGCCAGAGAAAAAACACTATTTGATCTGGCTAGTGATGCTTGGGCATCCCGGTATGCCATGCTGTTTTTTGGCCTTTTATGTCTTATCGGAGCCTTGATTTTCCAGACATTGGCGCAACCCTTTTACCGTGCGGATATGATCTTGTCTCCGGTCGTGCCCATTACAGGATTAGTAGATATTAAGCCAGCCCAACAAGAAGGGACAATCGCAGCGGGTCGCGGTGTCGTCACTAATGATCTGACATTCTTGCGCTTTGAAAACAGCTATCATGGCGCGCGTGTGGCCAAAAGCTTGCTTCAATATAAAGATATCATAGATGCTCTGGCCTTTGATAGGCCATTTGAATTTTCCAAGGCCGAGCAAAACTGGTCACCGGAAAAACTCTCAGCTTATCTAAAACAGCGCGTGACCATAGAGCCCGTCAGTGGAACGCCTTTGCGCAGGATGAGTTATTATCATCCAGATCCGGCCTTTGCCAAACGCTTCATTGGTTTAATTCATCATGTTGCGGATTCCCAAATTCGTCAAAGCGTTATGAGTGACGTGCAAGAGCGCGTAGCATATTTGATGAAGTCAATCGAAAAGACAAACCAGAAGGAGCAGCGCCGCGTCTTAACGGATATTTTGATGGCACAAGAGCGCCTTCGGATGTTTGTGTCATTGGATCAGCCATTTGCCGCCGCTGTGGTAGAGCCTCCGGCTTCCAGTGAAAAACCGTCATGGCCTGATCCATATCTGATATATCCGATCAGCGTATTGGCTGGATTCCTTATCGGGTTCATGTTCCATGGGCTGCGGAAAAATGGATAAAATCCCGGTTTCGGTTCTAATCACAACAAAAAACGAAGAAAAAAATATTCTACGCTGTCTGGAATCCTGCAAGAATTTCTCAGAAGTCATTGTGATCGATTCCCACAGCAACGATAAAACCATCAAAATTGCCAGAGACTATGGCGCTCAGGTTGAACTCTTCAAATGGAATGGCCTTTATCCCAAAAAGCGCGGCTGGTGTCTTGAGAATTTAGATATTAAGCATGATTGGGTATTCTGGGTTGATGCAGATGAAGTCCTAACACCGGAAATCATATCTGAAATCGCTGAAATTTTTAACACGTCACCATCTATAGCAGGCTATTTTGTGAAGGGAAAATATGTCTGGAAAGGGCAGGTTCTCAGTTACGGGATGTATAATAACAAGCTTGCTCTATTCAATCGCCATAAAATAGAATTTCCTGTCATTGACGATCTGGATATTGAGGGCATGGGCGAAATTGAAGGGCACTACCAACCTATTTTAAAGGTAGCATGCATAGAACCTATCGCCCAGATTAAATCACCACTTCTCCATTATGCCTATGAGGATGAAACGGCGTGGGAGGTGCGTCATCATCGCTATGCCCATTGGGAGGCTGAAATGACACGTAAAAACGCTTGGCCGCAAGACCCTGATCCCAAGAGAGAGGCTTTTAAAAAAGCCATCAGACGTTCCATCCTAAGGCCCTATATCATATTTATCTATTCCTATATCTGGAAGCTGGGATTTATGGATGGGCACGCAGGCTATGATTTCGCCAAAAGCCGCCTGAGATATTGTCGAATGATCCGTAAAAATTTGACATAAACGCACTTTGACTATATAAAATGGCAGGGATTTATTGAGCCAGGAGATAAAATTATGGGTGATGAAAATCATAAAAAGGGATTTAGTGGATTACAAGTTTTTGGAGCAGGACTAGCATCTTTTCTTGCTTTGGCTGCAGTAACAAACTGGCTTAATTTTAAATCAGTAAAAGATATCAGTGAAGACCTGATGACCGAGGGTGGTGATTACACAGGTCAGCATGTTACGGCTAAATCCTACGGTGATTGTGAAGCGCAAGCAAAACAGTTTACTTTGGAGTCTGACAACGGTGATTTAAACCATACATTTGTGACTGCATGTTATAACGAGGAACGCACAAAAGTAATTGGAACGGTTTCCTGTCAAAATAATAAAGAAAACCCTCAAGAGCCTGTTTGCGAGAATTTCACGCTAAACGGCTAGATCATACTCTTCCCCGATTTTAGCCTCTCATAAAGACTTGGCAGAAGTGATCTAAAATACCATACAGCGCTTTGCGCCAAAAAAATGCCGACATTCTTGCCTTGGGGCACAAGTCGCAAATTTTCGCGGATTATGAATTGCTGGCGGCGACCTTCAAAGGCTTTTTTCTGAGAGATTCCTCCGGATTCAAAGATGCAAATCGGCGCAGAAATTGCGGTAATTTTCTTCGCATTTTGTAAAAAACGAAGTGTAAAATCATAATCAGCAGCAATAGAATAAACCTGTCTGTACCATAGTTTGTAATCGCGAATAAGTTTCCGGCGATAGAGCATGGCTTGGTGATGGGTAATCATACCCCAAGGCATATCTTTGTAACGCTTGGCCTGTTTGTAAAAGGACTTACCTTTTTTCGTAGATGAAGTTTCTAGCGAATCGCCATAGATAAAATCAGGCTCTTTGGTGGCGTAAGGCTCTATTTTCTCAAGAATTTTAGGGTTCGCCAATTGATCTCCAGCATTCAAAAACAGTAAATAATCCCCTGTAGAAGCTTTGATGCCATCATTCATTGCATGATAAATACCGTCATCCTCTTCACTGGAATAGAGCAAATACTCATGCTTTTTTTGCAACTCAATCAAATATTCGACTGTGCCATCCGTCGAGGCCCCGTCAATGACAATCCATTCAAAGTTTTGACGCGTTTGTTTAGCAACCGATTCGTAGGTTCTCTTGAGGCCCTCAAGGTTATTCAGGGTCACTGTAATAAGGCTGAAAACGGGTTTTGGTTTTTCTGTCGTCATTCCCTTTATTTTAAAGCGAAAATTGTCTGTATATCAATCGCGCAAATCATCTATCAACACGGATGTGATTGCCAAATTACTAAGGATCTGGGTAACATCGCGCGCACTTTCGATAAAATCAAAGGGCTTTGGATCGCGCGGCACAATAATCGTAGAGCCGGGCGGTATAAAGATCGGATCGTGGCTCCAGATATTAACTTTCAGTGGCTTTGCACTGCCATCAGGAAACATAACAAAAGAACGCCCCTTATCAGCATGATAGGTAAAGCTGCCTGCTTCACGGATGTAATCCATAGGGTCTTTTTCTTTGCGGAATTGTAAAACAGCAGGGGAGAGGACTTCACCGCTAACTCTTACGGTTAGTGGGCGCTTCGGGATATAAATTTTATCACCCGCTTCCAGTAATATATCCAGCTCTGGCTGATGCCGGAGTATCGCAGGATTTGTCTCAACTGTGATGCGCCCTAATCCAGCGGCATGCTCTAATTCGGCTGCCAGATTTTGCACAGTGGCAATTTGGGTATCATTAGGCTTGTTCTTTTCACTTTGTAGGGATGCAGCTAGAGAACGCCTTATTTCCTGTGCCAAGGCTTTATAGCGCATTTCTTCGGCCTTACGTTCGGACTCGCGGCTAAAGACGGTGCCTGCCGGATAAGCTTGCTCAGTGAGGCCACCAGCGCGTTCCAGCAGGTCGGACATTTTATCACCGGGAAGTAAATCATATTCACCCGGACTTCGGACCTCACCATAAAGCGTTACATTTTGGCGAGCCATTTTGTGATGATGCTTGTTTACGCGAATTGTATCACCCACACGAAGTGTCACATTATCAGGGTCGGTTGTATCCAGATCGATAGATCGTCTTTCTATGCCGGATTGTATGGATGATACTTCAATATTATGGGGGTCTGCCTCGGTTCTAAGTCCACCAGAAGCAGCCAGAAGACCTGCAAGTGTTACCCCGTTAGAAATCGGATATTTGCCTGGGTTTTTAACAGCACCACGTAAGTTTATAGCCTGGTTTTTTAGAAAATTTATGAGGTCAATATTGTAGCTAAGTTTTACATTTTCAATATTAGTTGTGTCGTTTATTTTAGCATTTAAAACTTTTTTTATATCTGCGTTTGAGAAGATGTGTACTATATCTGAACTCTGAAGTGCAAAGTCTATTTTTTTATCTAATACGATCCGAAGTGGAAACGATATAAATTGGGTTGAAAAGTACTTTTTATCTTTTCGCTCTATGATGCCGATTAGCGGATATGTGTCCGGCTTAAGGTTCTCTTTTGATCCCAGAATATCGGACAGTTTCAAATTGTATGATAAATCATGCAGTCCAGCCATATTGCTATGACCTTTAATCTCGATTGCTCCGGCTCTACTGGACAGAGATCGATTGACAATCAGGATGCTGGAATCAGTTAAAGTGCCTCGATTTAAATCAGTCAGCATTTGAGAAAAATCTTGTCCCGTGCGTGCATCCTCCCGCAACATCATATAGCGGTTATTTTTACCACTGGAGATCAGTCCGCCGCTTAAGGATAAAGCCTTATTAACAGAAAGTGTTTCGCTGCCACGCTTTCCACGCATCCCGCCAGAGGTCTCTCGTATCTCGTAAATGGCAGGCCGCTTCACATCGCCCGAAATTGCCAAGGTTGGACCAATGGGGGGGACAATAATACGGTCACCATCACGTAAATTAAAATCTTCTATGCTAAGCCCATCCAGAAACAAGCTATAAAGATCAAGGCTAGAACTGCGCCCATTACGCACAATCTTGATTTTCCGCAATGACCCATCCTTTTTCACGCCACCAGCCATAATCAAAGCATCGAGCGCGCTGTGGAATCCTGTTAGGTTATACCGTCCTGGATTTTCGACTTCCCCGACAATCAAAATGCCGATTTGCCCGATAGATGCCAAAGAAACATAGGCTTGCAGATTAAGCTGTGATTCGGAAATCTGGCTTATTTCTTCACGCACTTCGGCAATCGTACGCCCAGCGGCGGAAATAGGCGAGAAATCAGGAATAAACAAAGTCCCTTGTGGGCTGATTGTATATTCATCCTGATCATTGCGCTGTCCTGTAAAGGCGATTTTCAGAGAATCACCGATATTAAGAACATAATTATCCTGAACAGCGCCAAGAGGCGCATCATAGGAGGGGGCAGGTTTATTAAATATCTCGTAACCGAATTGTGTTAATTCTTGTTCGCTCAACCTGCCATTATAGTAGGTTTCAATAGCAGAGGCCTCTGGCTCAATACCTACTCTTTTGGTTTGCTGTTCTGTTATATCTGCTTTTAAACCATCATTTTTAAGATGAATTGGTTCTATCTTGATTGATTGCTCGTCCAGCCATGGTGCGGGTGTACCCTGATATACAGAACTGTCAGCCAAGGCAGGTGTGACCGTAAAGCACAAAAATAATGCAGTTTTAAGAATATTTGAAGACATTGGAATATTGTAATAGGCAGGTGGTGAATACAACCGTAAGCATGTTACCGCAAATACAGTCCTTTGTGAATCCTAAAGTTTTTTCTTTATTGATTAGCCTTTACGCATGTCTTTAAACTTTTCAGCTGTATCCAAAATAGAATAGGCAACATTTGTTACATAGGAATTCACGCGGCGATAATCTCGAATTAAGTCTGTATGCAGGGAACTGGTGGAGATAGCATCAGGCAGGCCTTCACGTAGGCGCTGGAAGTGTTTTTGGGTGCTTTTACTCGCAGCCTTACGCACGGCGGCCTTGCCTTCAACAAGATCGCGAGCAAGTTTTGGATCTTCTGACATAAAGATAGCTTGCGCAATTTGCATGTTTTTCAAAATAATCTGGTGGAACTCAATAATTTCCTGAAAACCTTCCGGAGAAAATCTAACTCGATTATCAATTTTGGATTTGATAAGCTCACTAATGCTCACATCAATCACATCACCAATATGCTCCAGACTTGTTGAAAAGCTTAAGATTTGAACAAAACGATCTGATTCTTTTGGATCTAACGATTCTTCACTCAAGCGTGTCAGGAATATTTTTATTTCATGCTGAATCAAATCGACTTGTTTTTCTAGCTTATGAATACGGTTAAGTGCCTGTAAATCGTCTTTTCTCAAGGCCATCATAGATGCCGCAAACATTTCCTCAACGATTTCTGCTATGCGTAATGTTTCACGAGCTGCGCCCGCCAACGCAATAGTTGGTGATTCTAAACTTGAGCTATCAAGGTATAAGGGTTTTTGTTCCTTATTCTCTGGTTCTTCAGAAGTAGGAAACAGATTGTGACATAATTTGGATACGACGGTAACGAAAGGCAAGAATGCCAAAGCCAGTATAATATTGAAAAACGTGTGAAAGTGAACAATTTCACGACTGCCAGCAACGCCAAGATCGCTAAAAAAATCAGCAAAAACGTCAATAAATGGAATCATAACCAAAACCGAAGAGGCCCGCATAATCATATTGCCGCCTGTAATTCGCTTTGGACGTTGCCCCATCTTGAAGGTCATAAAAAATGCTATGAACGCGCCGCCCAGATTTGCGCCAAGGACCAGAAGTAATCCAAGATGGATGCTGACCAGCCCGCTAGCAGCAAATGAAGAAATAATAAGAACGGCTGCCAGAGATGAGTGCAGCAGCCATGTCATTAGAGCCGCAAAAATGATGGCAATTAATGGCTCGCTCTCAAGAGGCTTTAAAATCAGGGGTAAAGTTTCCGATTGCCCGAGGGGTAGGGCCGTTTGCTTGATCAGACTCAACGAAAGCAGAATAATGCCAAGGCCTATAAATGCTCTGGCCAAATGCTTTTTGCGGCCTTTATGCTCATAGAAGTGATGCATAGTTACGCCAACTAGTAAAAATGTTGGAATAAGCCATGACAAATCAAATGTTAAAACTTGTGCCACGAGTGTTGTGCTAACATCCGCACCAATCATTACAGAAAGTCCTGCGGCAGTGCCGATTAAATTTTTTGAAGCAAAAGAGCTAACAACAAGGGCTGTGGCAGTAGAGCTTTGCAAGACGGCCGTCACACCAAGCCCGGCAAAGAAGGCTTTGACACGGTTATTGGTATTTTGGGCGATGACCTTTTGCAGATTTGTGGCATAGGCACGGGTGAAACCGTTTTTCACCATTCTTGTGCCCCATAGCATAAGGGCAACAGCGCCTATAATATTCAATAATGCAAAAGTCATGGAGCTCCCAGATTTCTAAAAACGTAAAGTTGTACAGCGCTTATGACTGCGTTTCAAGAGAGATTTTATGAATAGCTATTTCTGAGCAGAACAATTTATTATGAATAGCTATCATTGATAATTAAAGTTTTTAGACCATTTTTCTATTTGTAAATACAAAACACGATAATCAAGCCAAATAAAAATACTGGAAAACACTAGAGAAATCGCCAAAAACAAAAAAAAATTAAAAAAATGTAAAAACTTGTTTGACAGGGGTAAATGATATGGGTATAACCCCCCTCACGTCTCGACGGCAGACACGCTTTTGAGAAAAAGATTTAGCTCTTCGAACAGACGTTTTTTGTTGACCTTTATATAACGATATGTTCTATATCAGGTCATTCAAAAATCAGAAATAAGGTTTAACCTTTTTCGCATTCTTGTACATCGTGAACAGGAAAGAAGAGATACGCAGGCAGCAGTGTTTGTAATCATGTATTGGATACATGAAACAAAAAGAAGAACTGATGCTTAAAGCGTATCTTGGATACAAGACGCACAGAAACTGTGTTTCTATGGAAACACAGTTTCGAAATAAAGCAAACAGCAATTCTTTGAAGATATTTATACTTCAAATAAACCAAATTCTTTTGGGCATTTGATGGATTCAAACTTAAGAGTTTGATCCTGGCTCAGAACGAACGCTGGCGGCAGGCCTAACACATGCAAGTCGAACGGACCCTTCGGGGTTAGTGGCGCACGGGTGAGGAACACGTGGGAATGTACCCTTGGGTAAGGAATAATGTCTGGAAACGGACACTAATACCTTATAATGACTTCGGTCCAAAGATTTATCGCCCAAGGATCAGCCCGCGTATGATTAGTTTGTTGGTGAGGTAACGGCTCACCAAGACTACGATCATTAGGGGGTCTGAGAGGATGATCCCCCACACTGGTACTGAGACACGGACCAGACTCCTACGGGAGGCAGCAGTGAGGAATA
>MDTC01003056.1_pt1 | contig 65860 bp, 47 predicted proteins | sample 811181 | NCBI WGS metagenome assembly MDTC01 (sample SAMN05326644, study PRJNA326480) | marine metagenome | isolation source: seawater | place: Pacific Ocean: North | collected 2011
CAGGAATCAAGGGGACGCCAATCCCAGGGGCTGCGATCACATCAGGTCCCGAAACACCTGTATTGACACCAATTGTCGCCGAGCCTGGGACGAAATCAAGGCGTCCTAAACTCGCATTTATGGATAAGCGGAGATCAGGTCCACCGGTGAGACTGGGGATGTTAAAACCTTGGGCTAATTCACCAATATCGACATTGCTCAACAAGTCGGTCAGAACACGGTCGATATTGTCTGTGAGAAAATCTCTAATCGCGTCGGTGATGGTGTCTCTAATTAAGCCTTCGAAGGCTTCGAAGACCAATTCGAGTAAGAAACCTAGAATGCCGCTAAAATCCGCATCTAAATCACCGACCTGGACCCCATTTAAATTGCGCAGCGTAATATCTGGTTGCCCATTTCCGCGGAGTCCAACGTCAAAGGTCATGTCTAAAGTGATGTGCTCGGCGCGCATTCGAACTCGGTTTCCAAGGGTGCCATTGAGCTTGGCGTTCACATTCTGTTCTCGGAATGCAACGCGGATGCGCAGGCCACGATCGACAAGGTTGAGTTCAAATAGGTTGGGGCCATTATTCTCGTAAGAGCGATATTCAACACCTAAGCGAAACAAGCAAATCCCAAGAACTCGAGCTCGGCATTCCGATGGGACAAGTGGATTTTGTGCAGCCGCAGAGCGGTCGACGGTATCCTCAAGACCCTGACTGTTAATCACCCGCCTCAGAACATCAGCTAAGCTGCGAATGGGCGCACTTGGCGCACCATCATCGAGACTGCCTTGGCCAAGGCGAAGCTGTAGCGCGTCGAGATGAGGTAAATCGGCCGCCGCAAACCGGTCAGACGCATAATAGGCGCAGAAGGTCGAGGTTTCGTTCTCTCCGTCACTGGCAATAATGTCATGCACATTGAGGCCCCATTCAGCAGGCACCTCTGCACTCCACCGGCCATCATCTTGCAAATTCGCCGCAACACCATCGACGGTTAAACTCTCCACACCTGCAATATCAGCGACCGTACCCGAGAGCCGATGGACACCGCCTGGAGGAATGGCAATCACCTGGCCCATTTCCGGTGAAACACAATCGACACCCGGACCTCCATAATCAACCAGTATCCGAATCTCTTCCAAGAGGTCTCGGTCTTCCCAGGTCTCTCCCAACACACGTACACTGAGGGTATACTCACCCTCTTGAACACATTGGAAACGTCCATCACCAAAGGTGGGTAACGCTGGTTCGCTGGCAAATTCAATGGGTGCACCGCTGACTGTATTGCCGAATTGGTCCGAGACCTGCGGGACCAATTCCAAAACGGAGCCAACTCGATAGATTGGTCTTTCAGGAAACCGCGCCACTCGCAGACCCGCAGGCAGTCCGGCTTTGACTTGTAACGACAAGGCCGGTGTAAACTCGACACCCGGTAACTGACAGGCAACGCCGAATGTACCGGCGCCATCAACTCGAAACGTCATGCCTCGACGGTCAAGATTTCGCGGAGGCGGCGAAAATTGAACCTCAAAATTTTCATCACCTGTTCGATTGCCGAATTCATCAAAAGCTTCGCATTCGATATCCACGGTCTCTCCCGCATCGATACTCGGCCTACTCATCCGCGTGACCGTCCGCACCGGCCTCGCTGGCGTGACGGTCCAAATCGCCGGGGTTGGATCTCGTAATCCCAGACTATTCGCTGAACACACAACCGAATAGTCTCGTGCGATTCGACCGATTGCACCCGACTCTGTCCGCTCAAAACCGGTGTCTGGATAAATCTCGGGTCTCGCCCGAATCTGTGCGATCGGTTCACCGACTTGATCGAGAACTTGGCACGTGATTCGGTTCTCGATCCCGGCTGCGGTCCGCCGTTCACCAACCCGAGTCTCGACGGCGAAAGGAATCACCTCGAACGGTGCAGAATCTGGCGCTGCATCCTCTACCTGTGCCATATCTTCAGCCCAGGAGAGGTCTGCCATCGTCCCCATATCGGCTGAATTGGTCCGACTATCCCCAAGAACGCCCACATCCGACTGGTTGAACCCGGGTGGCCCAACGGAAGCGACGGGCGCTTGCTGCTGATCCTGACATGCCCAAGACAATAAAAGTGCAGGGACGAGGATACGACCTATGGAATACTGATTAATGGACATGTGAACCCTCCGCATCGGCCGCTCTATGGTCACTCAAAATGGTGGAACAGAGCAAGCAATTACAAATCGATGATCTCAGTTCTTGATTATCTGGTCCCTGACAACAGACAATCAAAGCATGGATGCAATGGCAACGAAGACAAATTGGCTGAAAACAAGTCTCTACAATCATCTCATGGTGTGGTTGGCCATTGGCCCAATGTTCGCCTGTGGAGGCGATGAGTTGCCAAGCGTTGCCGACGTAGGCCTTCCTGACTTTCGAGTCGAATTCGACAGCAGTGGAAATAATCAAGGACAATGCATTCAACAAACCGAGGTGTGCAATGGACGCGATGACGACTGCGATGGCGCGATTGATGAAGAACAGGACGTGCGTATTCAAGTATTCGCAGACCCGGACCACTGTGGCGGATGCAATCGCCCGTGTGCTGGTCCCAATGCCCGATTTGCATGCCAGGTTGGACAATGTGTTATCGCCGCGTGTGACCCAGGTTTTATAGACTACAACGGAGAGCCGTCCGACGGATGCGAGGCCGATTGCGTCATCACAGCGGGGGGTCAAGAACTCTGTGACGACGTAGACAATGACTGCGATGGAAACATCGATGAAGACTTTGACGTCGAGACCGACCCGCAGAATTGTGGCGCGTGTCAAACAAGCTGCAATGCCATCGCGAATGGCTTGAGTGGGTGTGTGTCCGGGGCGTGCGCCATCGAACGGTGTGACCAGAATTTTCATGACTTGAATTCGGACATGACCGACGGCTGCGAGTATGGGTGTACAGAGAGGATTGGAACCACGGCAAGCGAATTCTGCAACGGTCTCGATGACGATTGTGATGGAGTAGTTGACGAGGCGATGGGCATGCAAACACCGCCCATTCAATGCGGCATCGAGGGTGCATGTCGATTTGATTGTGTCTCCGAACAAGGCTGCGCAGACGACGAAATGTGTAATGATGGGCGAATTTGCGTGCCAGCAGTCCCCATAGAAATGACCTGTACAATCGATGCCGATTGCCAAGAGATTCATCCGGGTCTGGCCTGCATATCGACGACCAATCGATTGGTCAATGACCGAGTCACAGAGCAGCGATGTGTTGAACGAACCCATGACCCGATGTGCGATGGCGCCAATGGCTTCCGGTGTATTTACTCTCTCGATTATCAACGAGCCGATGAGACTGGACGATGCGATGGTGTGGACAATGACTGTGATGGTCGAACCGACGAAGACTTCATCAACGAATTGTTCCTGGCTGATCGCCAAACACCAAGGCCCTGTTCGTCCGGCCAGGGTGTCTGTCGTCGCAACGGTATTGTGACCTGCAGCCCCGATGGAGACAGAACGGTCTGTGATGCACCGATCATCAACGCGCAAACAGATGTGGACACGGGGTGCGATGCCATTGATCAAGATTGTGATGGCCTTGTTGACGAGAACTTCGATGATTCCGTTGTCGCCGTCGACAATATTGAGATTTTCGCCTACGAGGCCAGTCGTCCCGGGGCCACGCCTGACCGCCGAGGACTCGATCCCAATCCAGATGATGGAATAGAGACGTTTATCGAGTCCCGGGCATGCTCTAGACCGGGGGTGCTTCCATGGGATGATGCCACATGGAACGAAGCGGTAGACGCGTGCGCCGCAGCGGGTGCGCGCCTCTGTACCGGCGATGAGTTTGCCCGTGCCTGTGGAGGCGCACAGAACCTGCTTTATCCGTACGGAGATAGTTTTCGTAGTCTTCTGTGCAATGGACAAACCTACGACACGGATGACGAGCAAGCGGGTATTCAGTCTGAAGCACTGACCTGCGGCTTCATGGAACGGTGCGTACGCGATGGGGCATACGATCTGTCGGGGAACCTCAAGGAATGGGTTCTCGATAGCAGCGGAAATCTCCGGGCCGTACGTGGTGGCAGCTATGCAACGGTACTCGGCGGTGGTTTGACCTGCGACCAAGACGGGGATTGGAAAGACCGCAACTTTCACCACAGGAGCATCGGTTTCCGCTGCTGCCGCGACCTTTAGCCGACTCTTGGCCTCATTGTATTCAAAAGACATAGCTTTTACTTAAGCGAGATGTGTGCCAATAATCGATGCTGCTCAGACACGCAGTAAAGCGCCCCGAGTGAGTCCTTTTATATGGGGAGAGACCACCCCAAAAACAGGGGTATAATGAACCGTTTTCACCCGTCAAAAGAGTCCCCCCCGACAAGTCTATTGAGACTCGCCGGGGGGAAAAAGATGGCTTACAGGGCTTAGTTCGCACTCCCCGCAACCCGCTCCAGTTGGCCGGGCAAACCTTCCGAAGTCGCACGAGACAATTGGTCTCGCACTGCAGGCCACCAAAGCGGGCAAGCTCTGGCGGCGGTGGCCGATGCGATTCGGCCCTGAAGGCTCGACGGGCAATCTCGCCTTCGTAAAGATACACGTGAGTGCATCTACCAGGGGCTGGACCCCCAGTCGCACACCGAACTTATCCTGATCAAAAACCAGATAAGGCCTGACAGAAAATGTGGTGTACATGTATTTTTTTACCAATTTTAAAATAGCTGGTCAACTTATCTGGACTACTTATGCGTCTAATGCTCCAGACGAGGCGGTCCGCTTACGGACATTCAACCGGTCTTAAACGAGTCGGAAAATAATGACGATTTGATGGGTAGGGGTACGACGACAGTTGAGAGAGTGCCCACAATCACCTATTGTGGAGAGCCATTAGGAGAGACACCATGAAACCAACCGTGATTCTAAATCGATGCGCAGACTATGACGCACAGCGGATTGAAGAGCTGGTTTTCAATGGATTGGAACGATTGGACCTAAATCCTCGGGGACGCACCTTAGTGAAGCCAAACTGTGTGACCAGCGGTCCATACTTTCCTCACGCACATACCCGAGTCGAATTTCTTGAAGGTGTTCTACGCGCCATCGAGAGACGGGCGCCAGAACCACTCGATGAACTGGCCGTGGGCGAACGGTGTGGCATTACAGTACCGACCCGATTTGCGTATAACGGTGCAAACTATTATTCGCTACGAAAACGGATTAAAGGCCTCAAATTCTACCATTTTGAAGAATGCCCACAGGTCGAGGTCCCCCTCTATCACGAAGGGCGATTGCGGGATTCATTTTTCACCCCTGAGCCCGTCGCACAGGCTGATTTCTTCGTCAACTGTCCGAAATTCAAAGCACACCCCTGGACAACCGTCACCTTCTCGATGAAGAATTATATCGGCATCCAGGATGATCGACACCGACTGCTCGATCACGACCATCGACTCAACGAAAAAGTCTCTGATCTACAATATATTGTACAACCACAATTTGTCGTGACCGATGGCATCATCGCCGGGGAGGGGCGCATGCTCACCCCAACCCCCTTCGATTTGGGTTTGATCGCCATGGGGAATAATCAGGTCGCCTTCGATTCTGTCTGTTGCCATATCATCGGTGTCGACCCCATGAGCGTAGAACATATTAGACTCGCCTATGAAAATGGTTTCGGGCCAGTCGATCTCTCTGAAATCGACATTGTCGGCGATCTTAGCCTTGACGAGGCCAAAGAACGAGGCCAGGGGTTCGAAGTCGGCCTCATACGGGTTGAAGACTACTTCAAGGGGACTAAAATTCGAGCATATGGCGGCCGACCGCCGAGTGATGGTGGCCATGATTATTGCTGGGGGGGCTGTCCAGGGGCTCTCGAAGAGGCCATCGAAATCATGCGTCTATATGACCAGCAAACCGATGAAAAGCTACCACCAATGCACGTGGTATTTGGAGAGTACGATAAGCCCATTCAACCAGGCCCGGGCGAGAAGATCATTTTTATAGGAGACTGCGCTAAGTACTCTGGCCAGCTGGGTGAGCAGCTCGTTCAGCTGGAGAGTGTGTACGTTGACCGGAGCCAAAAAAGACCCTTGGATGCAGAGGCTGACGATATTTTCATGAAAATGTGGTCGGTGCGACGAAAGATGGCCAAGCTCAAAAACCAAGATTATATTCGAATCGCTGGATGCCCCGTAAGCGTCGCGGAGCAAACTTTAATTTTAATCCAGCTGGGGGGTCTGAAAAGTCCCTACTTCGACCCAAAGCAAGTCGTGCCTTTTGTAAGCGCATACTTATCCTCGCGAACGAGAACGGCATTTTCTCGACTCTTTGGCATCAAATACAATCAGCCAGGCCCGATGTTACGCGGTAGGGCACGGCCAAAACTGAACTTACCCCCACCCGGGATCCCGACCCCTCTTGAAATTAAATAACTGCCATCTGAAGGCTGATTCCATGACCGCTGTTTTGTCTGACGACGGCGCTCTCTTTCTCTCCCCCGCCAGCCACCCGCTGGCCAATGCTTTGACAATGAGATTACGCCCCCATAGAACCGACCCCAACAACGAGGCGAAAAAGGGTTTAGCGTGACCCAGAATAGAACTGATGCATGGTCTCGAGTGATCGTCCATGCGGACATGGATGCATTTTTTGCGGCTGTCGAAGAACTTGATGAACCGAAGTTAAAAACGCGGCCGCTGGCTATAGGTGGCCGAAACTCGCGGGGTGTTGTAGCAACAGCAAATTATCTGGCCCGGAGATTCGGTGTGCGCAGTGCCATGCCCATGGCGACAGCAAAAAGATTATGCGCAGACCTCGTGGTCGTGCCACCAAGAATGGACCGATATCGCGATATATCAAAACGCGTGATGGCTGTCTTTCATACCTTTAGTCAACAGCTCGAACCCCTCAGCCTTGATGAGGCTTTTCTCGATATGACGGAACACTGCAACACGTTTAATAGCCCGGAAGAATTGGGGCATCGAATCAAAGAACGTGTTTTTGACGCAACGGGTGGCCTCACGGTTTCGGTCGGTATTGCAAATACAAAGGCTGTCGCTAAAATCGCCAGTGATGTCAACAAACCCGACGGGCTGACCGTTGTCTACCCCAATGCGGTGGCCGACTTCTTGGCACCCCTTCCCGTCTCGAAGCTATGGGGTGTTGGCCCCAAAGCGCAAGATCGCTTAACAGCAGCCGGCTTCATGACCATCGGCGACGTCGCAAGAGCGAGTGACCAAGAACTGGGCCCGTTGGGCTCGAATGGAGCATCATATAGGCGTTTAGCTCAAGGCGTCGATTACCGTAACGTTGGGTCGAGAGGCCGATCAAAAAGTATCGGCTGGGAACGTACTTTGGATAAAGACCTACCTATCTCCGAGGCGTTAATGGAACACGTCCAAGCAGCTGTCGTGGGCGTGTGTGACCGAATCAGACGTCGCAAATTGAAGGCGGGTGGTGTTCGAATCAAACTCAAGACATCCGACTTCAAGAACATGACCAGGCAACAGCATCTACCGGACGCAACAGACGAGCCTCAAAAAGTCTTGGCGGCCGCGACCGCACTGCTCAATGACATCGAGCCAGGCGAGACGTATCGACTTGTTGGGGTCTCAATGTTCGCTTTGATCCACGAGGCAGAAGGCGTGCAAATGCCCTTATTTGATCGAGATACTTGAGTCCGTCTGGCAGTCGATACAATTTTTTCACCGGCCATTTAACGAAGAAAAGTGAAACCTTAGGGCCTTGGATCGCTTCCAAAAAACATGGGGTGCTATTTGATTGCACCCCTAGGCAAGGTGAATCGAATGTCAAATGTACGTTCAGTGACGGCCAATCTATACAGAGTGCTGGCAGGAGCCGCACTTGGTGTATTCGCCTTGGCGCTGATGGTATTTATCGATGGCGCTTCGGTCTGGCCTATCTTCGGTCAAACATCGGATGACCTAGTACAGCAATTTGTAGAAAAACAAGTGCCTCATGGCGCTCAGACGACCTATAATTTAAGACAACCCCAGAGAGACCTCTACAGTGCTGACGCTGAAGAAAGCGGGCGCTATGGGCAGACGACTTTGGTCTCACCAGCCTTGTCACATGCGGCTCAAGAAGTGGCACTTTTCTATCGACAAACCCGCCGCCTCGCCCCGAGTAAGGTCCTGTCGTCATTTTTGAACGCCGGCGGTGCACCCTATTGGGGTGTCCACCAAACAGTCCTGGTCACCACTCTTCAGGGCGATGGACCCATTATTGAAATTCTAAATGATGCGTTGGCACAATTCCAAGGCCGCCCACATGTCGGTCTGGGAGAAGTCATCGTCCAAGAGCACCCTCGCTTACGAATTATTACGCTTCTGCTGGCGAAAAAAACATTCGATTTTCATGCCCTTAAAACGAACCTAAGCGCCAACCAGAACGCCAGAATTACCGGGCGACTGGAGACCGGGTATACGACTCCGCACATTCTCGCCATGAGTCCAGACGGCCGTATCGAGTCGATCCCGGTCCATACCGAAGCTGGCGGCTTCGAGTTCAGTATTCAGACATCGCCAGGGCTGTGGACCGTCGAAGTGATTGCCACGGGGCCCGTTGGGCCAATCCCCCTGGCGCAGATCGAGCTGGTTGTGTCTACCGCGCCGCCAAACCAAATCGTGTACACATGGCCACGCGACGAAGCCGCTATCAAAAGTCCGTCAGCGTATCTGACTAAGCTGGTCAATCAAGCTCGGGCAAAAGCAGGCTTGAAACGCTTGGAACGAGTCCGAACACTTGACTGGGTTGCTTGGCAGCATAGCGAAGACATGCGGACACACGACTATGTGGGTCATTTCTCACCCCGGACCGGCATGCTGACCCAACGCCTTGATCGTGTGGCGTATGAGCGAGCTACAGCCGGAGAAAATGTCGCGTTGAACTCGACTCTGGCCGATGCACATCAAGGCCTGATGCATAGTCTAGGACACCGTAAAAACCTTTTATCTGGCGATTACACGGAACTCGGCATTGGGGTTCGTCGAGGGCCAATCGGCTGGTATATCACACAGGTTTTCAGCGGTGGCGGACCAAGGTCTCGGCTTGGTCAAACAAAGCACGCTCGACTGTCATTTGAAGCGAAATAAATCTTTAAGGGCGTGCGATGAGGGTCAACGAGTACGACGCACTGGCACCCTGAAACCCTGAAATTCGAATAAGCGCCGGCCCTACATGTTCCACAATTTCGCCGTCGTCCTGCGTAAAACCACCCACGACCTCTCCATTTTGACCGCGTAATGGCCCATCTACACTGGTGTCCCAGACGGCGACGTCCAGATCACCGACGTCGTGGATAAAATCCACATTGAGTTGCCAGGGACCCGTCTCCCTTACCTCAAAGAAATCAGCATGTCCGTCGCAAATACCACCGGCCTGGCGTCCCAGCCCCAAGGGAGCTGCTTGCATGGGAGAATTGTTCGGCTCGGACTGTTCGTCGGGGCCATCGCATCGATTCTCGACCATAGCTGGCGCTGGGGCTGTCCAATCCTGGTCAGGGTTTTGGGCGACGGCGACCAAATCTAAATCTCGCGCGCCAGTGGAGTCATCGGCAATAATTCTCATGTCGGATCGGCGTACGATCACAACCGTCGGATACGCTCGGACAACGCCTGAGTTCGCCATGTACCCCCCGCCTCCCGGCTGCGTGTCAGCATCGCCGACACGGATTCCGACATCGCCGATGTATCGAGACAGATGCCGATTGGCGATTTCACTCGTACAGGGCGCATGATTATCATCTTCCAATTCGATGAAAATAATCCGACCGCCCGCGGCTTCAATGGCAGCAGCGGATTGTGAAATCCGTTGCGCATAGGATGTACATGCGCCGCACCATGTTGTGCCAACCACGAAGATCATGATGCTCACGGACTCATCGCAGTGTAAGTCTCCAAATCTCAGGGGTTTTACCTCGCCGCTAGGATAGTGGGCATTCTCCCAATAGACATACGGAATGGGAGCTGGCAAATCACAGGGACATTCTCCGCCTCCTTGAGTTCGAATGGATCTCAAATAGGGGGAAAAGTCAGCGGGATAAGTACAGGTATTGAGCGTTCCTTCAACCCCGCCGATACGTGCGGTAACCGCCACGTTCCCATCAGTTTTAACCTCTGCAAATGCATGCCTTGGATCATCCTCAAAGGACGCCACAGCAGCATTGGACGTCGTCCAGATGACATCATCTGTCAGATCGCGTTCAGAGCCGTCATCGAAAAGACCTGTGGCGATAAAATTTTTGGGCGAGCCAGGCAGCAGCGGCTTCATACCGGCCATAGACACCCGAATTTCGGTGAGCCCATCTACGGCTTGCGTATGGACGCTTAAATCAGTTACCACGCCCATATCTGTATCGGAGCTTGACCCAGACCTGTCTCCACCACCACTACACCCCATGCTGACGAGTACGAATGCAAGAAACAAAATACGTGGATTCATCGAACCGACCTCCCTGTGCAGTGTCACCCTACCTTAGTGGGCCGTCAGAGATTGAACAAGTCGGGATTCCATGTGCGGAAAGATACGCTAATGGCACCCGATGGCTCGAATATCGGCGACTGTATCAGCGAGAGTCTGGGTCCATTCTCTTGGAATGAACCCCAATTCGTCACGCGCGCGGGACCAATCAATGTACCAAAAGTGACACCCCATTTCGAAGGTGACTTGGTCAAGCCCCCCGAAAGCTGACATGGCCGAGAGCCGCTTGATGAATCCACCGGAGCGTTTGATGAGTGTATTGGGAATTGTAAAAGCGGGTGCGCGCACAGCACTGACTTGCTCAAGGCCGACAAGAAAGTCACGAATGGTACAATTAGCGGCGCCCATCAAGTACCCGACGCCGGGCCGTCCATGACTCATTAAATTGGGCAGAGCAGCGGCAACATCTCGGACATCGACAAGACTCATGCCACCAGGAAGCGCCGCCTTGATTTCACCAGACAAAAAGCGAGCTACGTCACCCGTGCTGCTCGCATTGTAGTCGCCCGGACCCAATAAAAGTGTCGGCCGCGCGATCCGAACCGGCAACCCCTTTTCGACAAAATGCGCGATTTCTCGCTCTGCCAACGCTTTGGATTCATAGTAGGGCCAGTGACCGATAATGGACCACGGCACCGGACTCGACTCATCGGCTTCAAAATCTGGGTTTCGCCCAACGCCGACTGTGCCAGAGGTGGAGACACAGACAACATCATCAACCTTGTTGGCCATACACGCCGTCAGAATGTTGCGGGTCCCTGTAACATGTACATCATAGAGCAGGCCACTGTCAGCGGGGCTACGCGCCACGGTCCCGGCAAGATGATAAACTTGATGGATTCCAGCGAGGGCATCCATACAAATGGTCTCATCGACCACACTCCCTTGGTATTGTTCGACTCCAAGATCAGCCAATCTAGGGTTGGCATGACGAGACAAGGTCCTGACTTCAAAATCGAGACACAGTAATTCTTGGACCACGTGAAAACCGAGAAACCCACTCGCCCCCGTGACCAAAACCGTCTTTTTCTTCTTACGACGTGTCGCCATACCTTAGAGTCCAAACGTCGATTTAAATTGCATTAATAAGTTCGGATCATTGGTTTTAACCCGCCCATCGGTGAACTCAGTAAACGAAGGGACATACCCTTCACGCACAATTTTCGTAAATGTTTTCACATCGGTTTTCAAAACGCAGTCGGCATTTCCATCGACCGGTCGACCCGGGGTCGCCTCGACATGGTCTTCTTTAGCCCGAAGCGTCCACTTTCCATCCGACTTATCACCTAAACTGAAATACCAGGTCGTCGGTTTTGATAAAGCTTCTGGAACGAAGCGATGAGGTAGTTCTTCAAAAATTGCTTCTAACTCTGACTGACCACGCGCCACAGTTTTACTCTCGAGCCACGGGTAGGCCTGCCCATCACGAAGGGCGCTCACAGCGAGATGCAGAATTTCAGCAATTCTTGCATAGGCCTCGATTCGATTCATCCCGGCGGTCTGTTCTTCGATAAAGGCAGTATCAATCACTGGTCCGATAACGGCTGTCAGCTTACGCTTGGTGGGTACGGCCGCCCCTTTGGGTAAGGCCCGGTAAGTCCCTCTCAAGTACAAAGGTAGAACAGACAGCTGACTCTTCTGCTGTAGATAACCGACCCCATGCTTGAATTCTTGTAGCTGACCATCCTGTGAACGGGTTCCCTCGGGAAATACAAGGACGATCCGTCCTCGATGAAGGGCCGTTTCCGCATGGCGCAAACTCTTTTCTAATGACCCGCTTCGCTCAACCGGGATGAGATTGGTAAATGGTTCAAAAAAGTCTCGTTTATATTGCTTGTCGAAAAAGTAATCACTCGCTGCAAGTGTGGATAGATTCGGCGCATAATCACCGAGTGCATATTTCACCAGGCCCATATCGAGATGGCTCGAATGGTTGCTGATGACGAGAACTTGGCTATTTCTAGGGATGTTCTCAGTGCCCCTGACCTGCACCTGAAACGCCTGGTCATAGAGCTTGTTTTGAGCGGAACCGAGAAACTGTCTTCCTAAGTCTGCCAATGACTCCGGCATTCGACGCGCCTCTTGCACATCCACTACGACAGTTGGCTTACCAAAGTCTTTCGAGTCGACCAGTTGCGCTAATTCGCCGACCGTTGCACATGCAGCGAGACGCTCCGGGTCGAGACTGGTCTTGGCCTTTTCCTCAATTAAGAGTCTCAACTCAACATACTGCAAGCTGCTCAGACCCAAGTCTTGAAGCAGCTGTGTCTCAGGTGTGACATCAACAGATTCAAGGTCTGAAAGGGCCGCAATTGCCCCATAAAGCCAAGCGGGCTCACGTCCAACGGGAACAGACATCCCCTCCCGTCTAGAGGTTTTGCCAACACTTACTAAGCGAATCAATTGGTCTCTCACCTCAGCTCGTTTAATCTTACGAGTGGCTGTACGAGGCAGTTTTTCAGTCCAAAATCGAAGTGTCCGAATCCGTTGATGATCCGCGAGGCCCATACCGATTTTGGTAAAGTGGCCTTTGATTTGCGCTTGATAATCAGCGGGTGGGTTGTCGACTGGAACGACCAAAGCACCGACCCGCTGATCACCCTGCGGATCCGGAATGCCAACGATGCAAATTTCCTCGATCAAATCGTGGTCGCTGTAAACGGACTCTAGTTCATCGGGATAGACGTTCTTCCCACTGCTGGTGACGATCAGTTCTTTGCGTCGACCCACCAAGGTGAGACGGCCATCCTTGTCGAGTCGGCCCAGATCACCGGTGTGTAGCCAACCGCCTTTGACCGTATCACGGGTGGCTTCCGGGTCATTTAGATACCCAGCCATTACGTTGGCTCCCCTGGCGACCACTTCACCAACACCATCTGCGTCCGGGTCGAGCACATGTATACTGACACCTGGTAGCCCAGTTCCAACACTGCCTGACCCCTTGCGATCGCCGGGACGACGAACGCTCAAAACAGGTGCGGCCTCCGTCAGGCCATAGCCTTCGAGAAGTTCGAAACCAAGGCCTTCGAAGGCGTTGAGAACCGGCTCACTGAGCGCGGCCCCACCGCTGATCAAATGCCGAATTTGACCACCCAGCATCCGGTGAACCTCACTAAATGACATGGGTCCTAAATTAACCCCATACTGTTTTTTCAAAAACCTAGAGAGGCGTAACATCCCTGTAAATGCCAAGTGAGCTGCTTCACCTCGGTCGCGCACTTCGGTCTCAATTCGACGATGCAAGACATCCCACAAGGCGGGCACACCGATAAGCCCGGTGGGTCTAAAATTCGAGAGGGCTTCACGTAAAATCCCACCCTCTAATTCATCTAGATACATCACGTGAGCGCCCACGCTCAATGGCATCAGCAATCCACAGCTAAACTCAAACGTATGAAATAAGGGCAAAACGCTTAAGAAACGATCCTTATGGTCAACACGAAACGTACCGTGCAGTGAGGCGAGAAGCGCTGTGAAATTGCCGTGCGACAACATGACACCTTTTGGATCACCCGTGGTCCCACTGGTAAACAAAAGACTGGCAACCTCGTCGCTTCGATCTCGGCACTCAATGTCGAGTAAAGGTTCAGAATCAAAGACGGCATCAATGGAGGCCATTGGACACGTGTGATCGGGTAATCGTTCCTCGTGATGAATCAAGAGCTTTGACTCAGATTTCTCTAGAATTCGGCCCAACTCCGCATCGGGCATTTCAAAATCAACCGGAACAGCCACCGCATCCGCCAGAAGAATTCCAAAGTAGACCATGGGCCAGGCCGGCTCGTTCTTACTCATCAGCACGACGGCGTCGCCTTGCTTGATCCCCTTGTCCTTCAGATAGCCGGCGACTCGGCACGCCGCATCCCACACTTCTCCGTAGGTATAGGTTGACTCAACCCCCTGCTCGGCGGTGTAAAAACTAACCGCTTTACGTTCTTTGTGTGCACGACACGCGGTCCTGAAGACTTCGACTAAATCCCGTGCTTTGGCGACCTTGCGAACCGGCCTCATGCGATCGTCTAGTTCACCGAACACCCACTTTTGGAGCCCCTGCATGTGGACATCGATCCAGTAGTGGCGCCAATCGAGTTCAGCTATACTAAATGCAAACTCACTGGTGTTGCCCTGGGGCAATCTTGTACTCAAAGTTCTGATATTGCTCGTGCTAAAGCACGGGTTGTTCTCTTCGACGAAGGGGGCAAACAAATCCAAGATTGAGTTACAAACTCCGCTTGCTTTCTCCAGTCCAGCCAGCGCCCCATCAAGCTGCTTGACCAAAGGTCGAACGGGACCCAGCCAAGATTTCGGAATCATTTTAAGCGCGGCTCGTGTCGATTTAGTCACACGATTGACTTGCGGTGCACTGATTCGATTGTATGTCTCTCGGTCCACAGGGATGGAGTCCAGATTACGCATGACATGGCGTTTAATTAGGTTTTTTTCATGACGGTCATAATGCCGTCTCCAGGCCAAATTTGTCATCTCAACGGCGCGCCGCATGCGCAGCGGATTTGAATCGCCCGAGGCTAAGTGAAAAACCTGGGACGAACCACCAGACAGCAAGTCAGCACCGGCCAATATAGTGCCGCGACATACATAATCAACGGGAACCAGGTCGAGAATGTTGTCCGGGTTACAGGGTATAAACCGGTGTCCTTTGTACATGATGTAGACAAAGGGGGCGCAAGTGTTAACGCCTTCGTTCCACCCTGAAAAAGGAAATTCAACAGCGCTCTCCACGATGGCCGGCCGAACGATGGAGACACGTACGCCCATTTCGGCAGCGCGCTTGAGCGTGAGCTGTTCTCCAAGGCTTTTTGTATACGTATATGTATTCGTCCATCCCCATTGTTGGGCGCGCTCCATGCCCTCTCGCGTGAGTTCGTCGTTGACCCAGCGGGTCTTTCGGGCCTCAAAGGCCGCCTGTAAGCGCTGTGGGTCCTCATAATCCAGCCCGGTGTCAGTCAGTCTCTTTTTAGCTTCATCAAGGAATCTGCATTCAAGGGCTTGAGCATCAGCTCTTCGTCTGACTTCTGCGGCGAGAAACACTGCGTCGGACAGCTCGCGTTCCGGGTCAAATTCACGTCCATTGGGGGCATAGCCAACAATTGTTCGATTCTCATCGATGGGGCCCGAACGCTGTCCAACAACAAAACAGGTACTCATGTGGACGAGCGGGCATCCGGCATCTCGAGCAAATTCGACCTTATGGGCGACGCCCATGGAATTCACCATCAAGGCCTGATCGAGGGGGGGATTAAAATTCACATTGCCAGCGCAATGCAAAATGAGGTCGACCGGATCGTTTTCGGTGAGCTCTTGGTAGGCTCTTTTGCTTAAACCGAGACGTTCGAGGCTGATATCCCCCTTGACGACATTGACAACATCATCGCACCACACCTTCAACGCGTCTTTGCCAACTGTCTTGGCGACAGCATCAAAGGGTTCGGATTTTGCAACAACGGCGTCAAACCGCCGTCGTGCGTTGTCGTAATCACGGTTCGTACGGACTAAGACACTGACCCGACGCACCGTGGGTACACGAGCCGCAAGCATCGCGAGTAAAACTTTGCCCACAAATCCAGTCACTCCGGTAATGAAAATATGCTTACCAGAAAAACTGTCTATGACATTTAGGATCTCGCCAAGGCTTGTTTTTTCGCTCGTGTCCGCCACTTAGGCCTCCACATCGGCGATCATGATAGGCGGCGCGTGAGACATCGTCACTTCGGGGTGTGGCTTACCGAGAAATGAACGAGCCATATCCATGGCCGTATTGAAATCCGGGGCCGACTCCCAACCAAGCTGCTTTGGAACGCGAAGGTTTTCAGGCTCGACAACGATGACCTTGCCGACCCAAGCGCGGCCAGCATCACCCCAATACCACATGTAGAACGGGTGTACGCCGTGGTAGGCATTTCCGTGACGGTACATGTGGATGTAGTCTGGGTTCTCTGCAAATTCACGTTCGTATTGGTGAATATCGTAGCTATTGGTCCCAATGGATAAAATCCGATGATAAAACTCAACATAGGATGGATGGTGGGTTCGATTGAAGGACTCATGGCATGGGTGAAAAAGAATCATCACCCCATCTTTCTTAATCAAAGGTGAGCCCCGATACATGTTGAAAAGATAACCGAGCGCCATGACTTGAATCAGTAAGGGATTCAAAATGCTGTTGACGTTGTAAGGGGAAATAAAGGGAATCCCACTGACTAAAACGTCACATTGCCCTTTGACGGGGACTGCATATTGCTTGAAACATGCATCCAGAATTTTGTCATGGGTGGGTTCTGTTGCACCCGCATGTATCGCCGTCAATTCATAGTGGGACGGTATCTTCTCAAAGAAGCTGCGCCGGGCACTTTCTGGGAGTCTTTCCAGCAGAGCACAACTCCCTTGAAACTTCGCCCGGTCAAACTCCGACCAGGTTGTCTCTGGACGCCCTAGGTAGGCAAGTTGCCCTCCATACATGCGGTTATTCAACGCCGTTTCGATATGAAAAACATTTAATTCTTTATCGACGATCTCGCCCATTCGGTTACAGATTTTTGCCAATCTGGACTTGTCTGGCCTTGGGTCCATATAGCTGTGACAACGATGCATTGTATGTGTGTTGTGATGGGCACTTACGGAGAGGTAGTCGCACAAGCCAACGGTCACGCTCTTATGCCCTCCGTCCATGGGCACGAGATTAATATTTACGTAAACAAGTAGATCGCTCTCGGCTGCGCGCCTGTTTAAACGCACGCGTTCACCATGGTCGGTCTCGCCGAGTTCGACGATGTTGTCCAAATCCTCAGCATCATGATTATAGAGGCGGTCAGGGTAATATTCGTTGTAAATCTTAGAGCCGACGGTTTTACGGATCTCAGGACCTGTCATATGCCTGTGGAGGCATACAGCGATAATAATATGGATGTCATCAACGCCATATTCTGCGCACTGCTTAAGCAATTCCGTCAAGATCAGCTCTCGGAGATCTGGACTCTTCATGGGAGGCAATGGAAGCGAGATATCGTCCATCGCGATAGTGAGCTTCATTCCAGGCTTAAGCTGAGCAAAAAATGGGTCGGCGCCTTCAGGGTGGTTGAGCGCATAGCGGATGGCTGCTTTGGGATTGCCGAGGGGGTCCAATGGCGCATTGGGATAAATAACCCGACTGCCGCGAGGCAGAACGACTTCTCGAAAGCGGGTTCCGTAATGCACCATTCTGGCACCGGATTTATCGTCAATAAACTCGATGTTCGACTCACGAGAAATCCTGGGTTTTGGTCGTGCCATGCTAACTCCTGACAGCGTCGGGTTGCCTATTTAGCCCAAATGATCGGCCAGTCATGGGCATTGGCCGTTGCCTTCAGATTCGAATCCGGGTTGACCGCGATTGGGCGACCAACCGTACTCAGCATCGGGATATCACTTCCACTGTCTGCATAGGCCCGACACGCATTGAGGTCCAAGTCGTTTTCTAACGCATATCGACGAATGAAGGCAGCTTTTTCCGGTCCAGCGAGCACCGGTGGACACAATCGCCCCGTCGCTTTCTCGTTTTCGATCTCGAGTTGATTGGAAAACCATGCATCAACCTCTAGGTAACGAGCCAACGGCCTGACCATTTGTTCGATGGCACCGGTGATTAAAACCTGCTGATACCCCTCGCTGCGCGAGCGTTTTATCAGATCGAGCATTTCCCGATAGAGACGCTTCTGAATGACTTTTTCGAATAACTCTTCGCCCAGCACCCACAAGCGGTCTTCGTGTAGGCCTGCATAATTACGATAGAAAATGTCATTAAAAAATTTCCGGCCGAGACGGTCCGCAACAGCATACATAGGCAGCGATGCCAACAACTTCGTCGTTCGACCTAATTTCCCAGTCAAGGTGCTGTCATTGAGTGCATAAAATGCGTACGCATGTATCACATTGGCACCGACGAGCGTTCCGTCGACATCGTAAAAAGCCGCAGCTCGCATCCACACATCCTTCAACAAGGGTCCGTTGACGACCTATCAACCAAAAATAACCGAGCAGAGAGCGTGTATGACAAGCAAGGCCAACGGGTCAAGGACGAAAGCAACGAATAGAGAATTTCCTTTTGGCTCTCTGATCTAGAGCCGTTTACGCCGTCAGGCTCGAAAGAGCGCAAACACCCAGAGCCCCAGTAAAATTATGGTCGCAAGAGTCCCTTTGAGAAAGGGGCCCTTGACCACTGTAAGTTCAGCACTCAGCCCCCGCCGAATCGTAAATACGACTGCGGACACCCACCCTAGGAAACTTAAAACAATCAGCATCGACCACCCAAAACCTGGGATCGGGTCCAATTGAAGCAGGCGTAAATGATGTGCCTTCAAGTCGGCCTCAGTCCGGCCTGCACTGCTCGCATCAGCTAATCCTAATTGTTGCTGAGCCATCAATCCCGCGATGGCATCATTGGTCGACGGCAATAATGCGTGTCCTGGGTTGGTTATGCCGCGTGTCGATAAAATCGCGCCGCGAAGACGTCGATAGGCTTTGAGCGCGATGTCCACGTTATTGTTCTTAACTGCATCTATGGCGATTCTTTGTAAGGCGGACCGAGCACTGATCGGTGTGGTCGCGAGGGGAGAGTACCAGCGGGCCGCATATTGATAATGCTCGATGGCTTTTTCTATCTTGCCCGAACGCTCCAAGGCGACAGCCCGGGTAAACTCCGCACGGGATGACCACCACGTACGGCCCCACAGACCAAGGATAATAAAACAAATGCCAAAAATGACCCAGCGGAGCATCTAGACAAAATCTCGTCGGGAAAACAGAACGGACGCAATGCCCAAACAAACCACGATATAAGTCAGTCCGACCAGCGAAGACTGGGCGATAAATTCCGCCGTCATGGGACGATTATAGACCACCTGCGGTGTCACATTGTAGATGGATAAATCGGGGACAATGCGAACGATCCCACGAATGAGAGTACTGACCACTGATGTCATTGCGTCAGGCTTGTCAGCATCACCCAGGCGTAAATTTTGGAGAGCATCCACAAAGCGTCCTACCACAAAAACGCCGAGGGTCATCAGCCCAGATAAAAAGGGTGTCGAAAAACTGGAGAAGATCAAAGCGACGGCCACGACGATGGTCACCTCGATAAAAATGAGCCAGATCGCCTGGAGAATGGCCATGCCTACATGGCCGCCCACGCTCGATAAAATTCCGCATAGCATCAGACCCATAACCGAGACCAAAACAAACATGGTTTGTAGAAGACCCAAATATTTCCCAAGCAGAAACTGTGGTCTGGATAAGGGCTTTGCCATCAGAGTGTAAATGGTTTTACGCTCAAGTTCTTTGTAGACCAGATTGACGCCGGTAAAAATTGAGATGAAGACCGCGGCGGTCGACGTGAGAAATAAGCCCACGTCAGTCATTAAGCGCACTTCTTCATGGAGGGACGCCGAGCTCATTGCCAAGGTGAATCCAAGAAGACCGAGGGTAAAGAAAATCAGGCTGGCAAAGATTCGATTTCGTATGGCCTCACGAAATGTATTTTGGGCAACCGCCAGGATCTTTCTCATGATTGAACCTCACTGGCCGCTTGCTCGACAAAGACCGACTCTAAGCTGCGCGCGATGGGCACAACTCTAACAATCGTCCCTTGAACGGTCAGTGCCGCTTCGATAAGCGCATTCGCGCGCCCCTGATCAGCCGTGGAAAAAGAATAGGCCTTGCCGACTTTCTGGACCCGCTTCGCAAAGGCACTCAAAGCCTCGACCTGCGCGTCCCCGATATCCGCCAGAGTCACTTCGACTTCAGTTTGACCCTCACTCAATAGACTAGACAACTGACCTTCACGACGAATTTGTCCATCGACTAATATGGACACTCGGCTACATAACATCTCGACATCTTGTAGAATGTGGCTGCTGAAGAAAATCGTTTTACCTCGCTCGCTCAATTCCAAAATGATGTCGCGCACATCCTTGCGGCCCATTGGGTCGAGTCCTGACATGGGCTCATCGAGAATGACGAGGTCTGGGTCATTGATAAGAGCTTGTGCGAGTCCAACCCGCTGAATCATGCCCTTTGAATATTTACGCAGGGGCCTGTCGACCGCATGATTTAGACCAACGCGATCGATCAAGGCTTGAGCTCGCTTTTTTCCTTCTCTCGCTGTCATAGGAAATAAGCGTGCGTAATATTCGAGAAATTCGATGGGCTTTAGATGCTCATAGAAATAGGGATGTTCTGGTAGAAAACCAATCCGCTCCCGAGTCTGGATGTGACCGATTGACTGACCGAATATTCGTGCGCTGCCTGCAGACGGATGGATCAGACCCATGAGCATTTTGATGGTTGTTGTTTTACCGGCGCCGTTTGGGCCTAGAAAACCAAAAATCTCACCTTGCTCAACGTTGAGCGAAATCCCTCTCACCGCATCCACACGATACGCAATCCCCTTCATCTGAAGGGCATCAGCAACTTTTCGAAACGGCCGAAGCGCTCCGAGAAACCCAAGGTGGAAGGTCTTGGTTAAACCATCAATTTCAAGGGCTAAACTCACCTATAATCACATTCTAAATAAGCCATTGGGGGCACTTTGACAAAACCCGGCCTGGACTTCAACGGTTGAAAACGTACACCCGTGATTTAGTCGCATAGGGTGTGAAAAAACCAAGTCTGATTAATCCCTTGATTAGTTGCCTGGTCATGCGCAGGATGCCCATATGAACGCGGCGGAAACGAGAAAAAAGTCACTTGGGAAAAGCCTCATTCCATGGCTGGTGAGACTGATGGCTCTCATGGCCATCGCAGCATGGCTCAGTACCCATCTCGACTTGGAGACGCTACCTAAAGACATACTGACCCATGGGTGGGCGATTGCTCTGGTCGCCTGCCTCGGCTGCTTTAACCTTGCGATTGCGGCTATCAGATGGCGTACCCTGATGTTTGGATTTGGCGCCACTGACCGACCTCGATTCGGTCATTTGTTCCGACTCAATCTCATCGGTCATTTCTATAACATTTTCGTCCCAGGTGCGGTCGGTGGAGATCTGGGTCGAGCATTCATTGCGCGCCGATGTTTCAAAGCGGCCAGCGCAAGCTACTTCGTGATTGTCTCGGAACGCATGATCGGCTTGGCCGCTCTGGGTGTGTTTTTTGGAATAGGCATCCTCACTGGGCCAGAATTGAAGGGGGTAGAAGACGGCGGTGTTTGGTCTCTCGTCTTGATGGGTTTACTGGCATTGGTGATTGGTGGGGGCTTGTTAGGCCGTCGTATCGCGCGCTGGTGGACAGGTGCACCACAATTGGAAAGCCCCATGGCTGTGGTCGTTGCAACGGGACTGAGCCTGTTTACTCATAGCATCACAATTCTTGGGTTTTGGGTCCTCACACACTCTATGGAGCTGGGTTTGAGCGTGTTGGATTTAGCGGTGATTGTACCCATCGCTTTGGTCGCCTCGGTGGTTCCATTAGCCATCGCGGGACTGGGTCCAAGAGAAGCGGCCCTGGTGGCGATATTACCTCTCCTGGAACTCGGTACAGCAGAGCAAGCGTTGGCCCTGTCTATCGGTTTTGCCATGTCCAATTGGCTACTCGGTGGCGCCGGCGGTCTGATTCATTTGATCTTGGGGAAATCAGCCCATGAGTTATCAGACCAAGATACACCTGAGACTGAGCCTAGCTAAGTGCTTTCTGTTTGCGATACCATGCGATTGTTCGTTTGAGCGCCTCGTCCAGATTAACCTTAGGCGTGTACCCTAATAATTCGCGCGCTTTATCAATGTTGGGGATCCGAAGCTCGACGTCTGCACGATTCATCTCCTGGAAAGCAACATCACTATTCGAATCGGCTAATTGAACGATGAGCTTAGCCAAATGGTAGATGGTCAGAGTGCTTCTTGGATTACCAATGTTAAACGCATGCCCAATGGCTGAATCGTTTTCTAAGGTCGCCAAAACACCATCGACAATATCATCGATATAACACCAAGAACGAATCTGAGAGCCATCTCCATGGATGGTCAATGTTTCGTCACGAATGGCTCGATTGATAAAATGATGTACGGCGCCTTCTCCGACTTGTCTCGGACCAAAAATATTAAAAGGCCTAATGCTGACGGTTGGTAATCCAAACTGCTTATAATAGCTCAGTGCCAGATGCTCCGTCGCCAATTTAGAGACAGCATAGGTCCAGCGGGCTTCACCAACAGCACCCAGACTCGTGGCATCGCCCTCAGCGACTTTGTAGGCATACTTACCGAATACTTCGCTGGTTGAAAAATCAATGAAACGAGTGCAGCGCCCACTCGCATAGGCCGATTGCAGGGCATTTATGGTCCCCAAAAGTGACACTCGCATCGTCAACGTCGGGTTTTTCATCACCGTATCGACGCCAGCAATCGATGCCATATGAACGACGACATCTGCATCCTTGATGACTGGGTCCATCGACGCTGCGTCGAGCACATCACCGCGTACGAGATTGACATTGTCCCGATCAAGAATTGACGTACCCAAAAGCGCATTTCGATGGAGATTATCGAAGAGCGTAATTCGATTGTGTTCACAGAGGCGTTCGGCGAGAGCACTGCCTATAAAACCAGCCCCACCTGTGATGACGATATGAGCATCGCGAATCATATTTACTGTCCAGTCCCATCGTCTTCGATGGATGTCGATATTGCGATATCAGAGACCAGTGAACGCCAACTTCGGTCTTCCGAAAGCTGGTCGGTCGGTTCTCCTAGAATCGAGTAAAGAGAGGCCGGTATGTACGGAAAGTTTTGCTGCCATTGAGCCTGAAAACGCATTGCATCATCGGCAATGCTCCCGTCTCCGATATTTTTCTTGAGTGCCTCTATGCGTCCAAGTATTGACTGTCGTTGTTCAACATCTTGGGTCTGCGTGTAGAGGTCGACTAAATACTGTAGAGCCAATTGGTGCTTGCCGAGTCGACTGGAAATGGAGGCGACTAAACTCCTGACACGATCCGGGGCTCCAGGTGTGTTAGCGGCCCGTTCGAAGTAGGCTAATCCTAATTCTCGGTTTTTTCTCGACTCTGCGGGGTCTTTGCTTTTCAGTTCGACGTAGTGATTGAGTCCGAGACGATAAGCCGCTTCATAGTCATCGGGGTTTTGCTTTAAAGCCAACTCATAGTAACGACTTGACCGCCGTACATTTTCATTGGTGAAGCGCCGCCCGTATAGAACATTTGCTCCGGCCCAATGGTAGACTTTGGTGAAATCAGGGTCGAGAGCGACAATCTGATTTAGAAAGTGTTCTAACCAGGGGTACTTTCGGTCGCCCTTAAAGTGCCTGGCAAAATACTCTAGAGTCCGAATCCAAACGAAATCTGCAGCCGCTTGATTGTAGCCTAAAGTCATCAACCTCATTTGACGAATGTCGGGTACATAGATGACTTCCGTAGACTCGGCGAATGTGGCGTTATCTTTTAATTGTCGGACAGCCAGGAGGCTGGATTGATTGACCAGAATCGCACTGAAGAAAACCACGAGAGCCAAGCCACTCGTCAGGAGGCTACGTAATCTTGATTTGGCTTGGGACTGAGGGGACATCAGGTGCGTTCACTGGCCGTTTAGCGTTATCGATGTGCCGAAGCTAACCGGGGATTACGTCCGACGCAAGGGCTGCGCACGCAAGAGTCCATAGAAAGCACAATTGTTCCTGTCTGGGAGCAAAAAAAAAGGCGTGCCGAAGCACGCCTTTTTCAACTGCTAAGCAGTTATCGAACTATTCCAGCTCGTTGTTCGTGAACAAACCAGCACCACCGCTGATGTTGTTCTGAGCATCGACTGTACCGATACGCTCGAAAGTCGATTGCGTCTGGTCGCAGTTCAAGTCACCGTTCGCACGAGCGGTGAAGTGAGCGCCAGCGCCCTGTTCTTTCGAGTCATATGTGTACTTGAAGTAGAACGGGTCTTCGACTGCGAAGTTGAGTGCTTGCCATGTTGGTGCATCCCAAGTCTGCAGGTCTGGTTGGAACTTCTGGCTGTCGCCGTCCTTACAAACGCCACCATTCCAAACACCTGGGTCTGGAGCTTCAGCTGTTGTAGGGAACTGGCGAGGAAGAATTCGTCCAGTCCGATCCGCTTGTTCCTCGTTGAAGTACGAGACAGAGCTGTCGAACAGCTTACGGATGTTCATTGTCGCCTCTGATGTCTTCGAGCGCTGAATATACTTCATGAACGCAGGAATCGCGACAGCGGCCAAAATACCAATGATTGCCACAACAATCATCAGCTCAATCAAGGTGAAGCCTTTGGCTCCCTTCTTTAGATTACGCATTATGCGGACCTCTTTTTCCCGGGGAGGGAGGGAACTTATTTTACAGGAACCGATGGCCCTCCCCCGAGTCCCATCCTATCCCATGGGCATTATGCCCACATAGTCTTCTACTACCTACCGGTGGCTCAAAATCGCCTGATTAAAGAGCCGATTAACACCGTCTGATGTTAATCTATATCCGGCAAAGAAAATCTCCAAAAACTTTTCGTTATCCACTCCGGGTATCGAGCCCTAGTCACCGGCCACCCATACACGGACTATTCATTCTCATTATGACGATAGATTTCAGGCTTCTCGGACGTGACTTCAAACGTCGACAAGACTCCATTGCTATCAAAGTCACCGTTGGCTTGCGCCCAGAACCATGGCCGATTGGAGTTCCGTATTGCCGCTCCTCCATCTTGGCCAGACCGACCGGCCGCCATCCTATACTGAAACCACACAGACCCAGGTGATTCCACAGCCAGGTCATGCCAAGCGTTATTAGCCGGAATCGGATTTGCTGGGTCGTTCCAGCGAATTTTGCCCGAGTCCATCGACGGCACATCGCGGGGCCAAACAGCGTCACTGTTGGAGCCGCAGAACACACCGTTCGCCTGGTAATATGCTAACTGCGCTGCTCGAACACCTCCTAGGAATTGAACAGCTTCTGCGTTGCGTGCAGCATACGTATACTTTCGGTATCCTGTTATCGCCAGGACAGAGAGAACGCCGATGATGACCACGACGATCATGAGTTCGACAAGAGTAAACCCATTGATAGTTCGTGTCCTCACTCGAGACTTGCTCCCCTGTCCGTCACACTCATCCTAGCAAGCAGAATTCGTGCCAAAACTCTAATCCTGCTTGCCAAAAACAAAAAAAGTGGGTTATCCAGCCTTTTTCGTTTCACATCGAAGCGGTCCAAGCGGCTTAAATCACTGCCTAGACCTCCTTACGTGTCCACATCATATACATTGTCCTACATGTAGTCAACATACTTACTTGGAAATAATTTAAGTTTTCTTGAACCGACCGACAAGTAGAGACGATCTTTGTCACCGGTGACAAAATTTGTCACCCAGTCACAAGAGACGCTCAATCGAAAATGATGAGTACAGCGTGGTTCCGGACCCTCAACTCATGTCCAGCTTATCCAGCCGATATCGGAATGAACGAAAGGTAATTCCAAGGAGGTTGGCGGCGTCTTTTTTGCGACCACCAGTGCGCTGTAGAGCTTGTTCTATGAGATCACGCTCAATCTGATTGATCAGCGCATCAAGATTTAATCCGTCTAGGGGTAATTCCACATCTGCATTGCCTGTGCCAGTGCCAACCTGATGGTGTCCAAAACCGGGCGGTAAATGAGCCAAAGAAATCTCATTTTCCTCGGCTAAAGCTGTCGCACGTTCCATAAGGTTTTCGAGTTCGCGAACGTTGCCGTTAAAAGGATGACGATGCAGGCGTTGCAAAACCTCGGGTTGAATCGAGTCGATAGACTTGCCAAACTCTCCGGCGTATTTCTTGAGAAAATGGTGCGCGAGCAGAGAAATGTCAGACGGGCGGTCGCGAAGCGGCGGAAGCTCGATACAGATGACGTTGAGTCTGTAGTAAAGGTCTTCTCGAAAGCGGCCTTCATTCACTTCATCGGCGAGTTCGCGATTGGTTGCAGCAATCACTCTCACATCAACAGGCACTTCTCTCAGATCTCCGACTTGCTTGACCTTGCGTTCTTGTAAGACCCTGAGCAACTTTGCTTGCATACCCATAGGCATATCGCCGACTTCATCCAGGAGTAAGGTGCCCCCATTGGCTGCTTGAAACATGCCGACTCGGTCCGTGTGGGCTCCGGTGAATGCCCCTTTTCGATGACCAAACAACTCGCTTTCCAGCAGGTTCTCAGGAATGGCCGCGCAGTTGATCACCAAAAACGGTTTGTTTCGCCGTTCGCTCTGGTCGTGTATCGCACGGGCAACCAATTCTTTGCCCGTTCCACTCGCACCAAGGATCAGGACGTTCGTCCGGGTCGAAGCCACCCGGCGAATCATTGAAAAAACCTCTTTCATCGCCCGGGAACGACCGATGAGCCCGCTCGTATTGCCACGCTGCTCAAGACGGGCTCTCAGGGCACGATTTTCCACGACCAGTCGACGCCGCTCGAGGGCTTTGTCGATGACCACCTGAATTTCATCTAGTTTAAATGGCTTGCTGAAATAATCGTAAGCGCCGATCTTTATCGCTTCGATGGCCGTATTCGTAGACGCGTAAGCCGTCATGACGATGACGGGCGTCTCAGGGTACAGCTCGCGACAACGACGCAAAACAACCATGCCGTGGGTTCCTGGCATCCGTAAGTCTGTAATCACCAGGTCAAACTCTTGTTCGTGGAGTAATTGGACGCCCTCGGTTCCATCGGCTGCGACCGTGACCTCGTGTCCATGCTGCAAAAAAAATATCTCAAGGAACTCTCTCATGGAGAGTTCATCATCGACGACCAGAATACGACTCACGACTCTAACTCCTCATAACTGAGCTGCTTGGCGGCCAAGATCTTCGGCAAGATGACGGAAAAACGCGTTCCGTCACCCGGTTGGCTGAAAACATGAATTCGGCCGCTATGTTCTTCCACGATACGATGTACCAGTGCCAGTCCCAAGCCAGTACCCCTCTTCTTCGTTGAATAGAATGGATCAAAAATCCGGTCGAGTAAATCAACGGGTATACCAACGCCCTTGTCTTCTATCCTAACTTCAATTTCACGACGACGCTGTTCAACTTCAAGTCGAATCAGGCCACCCTCGGGCATCGCCTGCACAGCATTATTTAATAAGTTCCAAAAGACCTGTCGGAGCTGTCTCGGATCGGCGTCGATTGCGACATCGTCCTCCATCTCAAGTTCCAATGTAATCTCAACGTCTCTAAGCGTCTGCTCCTCGTGTCCCTGGAGGTATTGAAAAACCAGAACGAGCTCATCAAGAATGGGTTTTAAGCTGACCCGCTCAATCGCAGGCGGATTGGGTCTCGCGAATTGCAAAAACTCGGTGACCAAAGCATTCAACCGGTCGGTTTCTCGTAAGACAATTTGCATCAAACGATGATTTGTCCCCGCTAAATTTCCAGCTTTCGAGAGAATCTGAATGCTTCCGCTCATGCTGGCCAAGGGATTTCGGATTTCGTGAGCAATGCCTGCTGCCATTTTACCAATGGCAGCAAATCGCTCACTTCTCTGGACGCTGTCTTCCATTTCACGCAAACGAGTTAAATCCTGGATGATCAGAATCCAGCCTTGATGTCGGTTTTGCCCGTCCCTCAAAGGCGAGAGGTTATAACTCAGCGCGCAGTGTCGTCCATCGACCCGACGAAACTCCCCTTCCCATTGCTCTAACAAATCTGAATCACATCGCTGCTCAAGACCCGGAAATAACTCGTGTGCTCGAGCATAGAGGACTGACTCGGGTTCATAGCCGGTAATCCGGCCGGCAGCCGGATTAAAAAAAATGATGCGCTGATCGAGTGTAAAGCTGACGAGTCCACTCTGAATACTGGTTATGATATGTCCGTTGAGAACCTTCAATGCTTCGATGTCACGGCTGGCATCGATCAATCGCTGCCCTGCAGCGCGTGCTTGCTCAGACAAATAGCCTGCAAGCAATGCAACTAAAAACACAGCTGTGACGTTTGTCAGGCCGCTCAAAAACACGGCAAGGAGTTTTTGATCACCCACAGGACCGGCAGGTACCCCCCACCCCAGGGACTCACGCAAAACCAACAAAACGATGAGTATGGTTGCGATCAACATGGCATACAGCGAGCCACGTCGACCGAGTATAATTGAGCCTGCAAGCACCGAAAGCGAGAAGAGAACTAAAAATAACGAGTCGGTCCCACCGGTCAGCGAGACGAGCATGGCGCTGATAATCAAGTCTCCGGTGATTTGAACGTATGCAAACCGCTCAAAGTGCTCCTGAAGACTTCGCAATAAAATCGCATAGACGATCGTCAACGCATACGTTCCAACGATCAAACCGAGGAGACCCAAGCGTTTCGACGTACTGAGAACGTCTTGCGCAGTCAGCCTAAAGATTAAGGTTGAGCCCAGTAGAAGTGTGATGAGGACAACTCGAAAGAACATGAGCCATTCGAGGCGGGTCACGATCTCCGGTGTCGTCCGATTTACAAAGCCCACCTTTGCATCTAGGGTCGTTCCAATGGACATGGCTTACACGTTCTCTAGCGTCGTTACAGAGTGGCGGCGGCCGGGGGCAAAAGTCGACAGAGTCTCACTTGCCTATTGTTTGACGTTTCCAGCAATCGAAAAGATTGGCAGATACATCGCGATCATGATGGTCCCGACGATCCCACCGATAAACACCATAGCAATTGGCTCTAACAGCTTGGTCAAACCTTCCACTGAGACTTCGACCTCATCCTCGTAAAAATCAGCGATTTTCTGAAGCATGGTGTCCATAGCCCCCGTGCTCTCACCCACGGATATCATCTGAACAACCATCGAGGGAAAAACGTTGGTCTGGAGCAATGGATCAGCCATATTACTCCCCTCTGACACCTTGTCACGGGTGAAGTAAATGGCGCCTTCAATAATTTTATTATTGGCCGCTTTAGCGACGATCTCTAATGCATCTAGAATCGGTACGCCCGAGGCGATCATCGTACCCAGCGTTCGCGTAAACTTAGCCACAGCAACTTTACGCAGAAGTGTTCCAATCACGGGTAGCTTGAGCAAGGTCGCATCAAATATGTAACGCCCCTTTTCCGTCTGAATCGCCTTCAGAAAAGCAGCGAGAAACAAACCAAGGCCAATGAGAACCCAGATGAAATTGGCTTGAAACCACTCAGATGCCACGATGACGGCAACGGTCAGTTCAGGCATCTGGGCATCACCCATATCCTGAAACATTTTTGCAAAGGTCGGAATGACCCACTTGAGAAGTGCAAAAACCACCGCAAACGCGATAATGACAATGACGGTTGGGTACATCAGTGCACCCTTAACCTGGCGAACCAGCTTCACGTTCTTTTCGATGTATGTCGCAAGACGATTGAGAATGGTATCCAAAATACCACCGATCTCACCGGCTGCGACGAGGTTCACGAAAAGGCTGTCAAAAACCTTGGGATGGCGTCTAAGTGAATCGACAAAAGTTGACCCACCTTCCACATTCGCCTTCACATCAAGAAGGACGGACCGGAAATATTTACTCGGCTCCTGGCTCGACAAAATCTCAAGGCATTGAACAAGAGGAAGCCCCGCGTCGATCATCGTCGCAAATTGGCGTACAAAAACGACCAGCTGAGCGGCTGAAACTCCACCACCCAATGACAGCGAGATGGATTTCCTCTTCTGCCGAACCTTTTCGACCATAATATTTTGCTGGCGAAGCCGGGCTTGTACATCCCGTTCCGATTCGGCCTCGATCACGCCTTTCCGAAGTTCTCCGGAGCGTGTGCGACCCTCCCAGACCCACTCGGTCATATAAACGTCCCCTGTCTATTCAACCACTACACTCTATCATAGCCCGAGATTCGTCAGCGCGAAAGCTCATGGCACATTACTCTTATCGGCAACAATAACGCCGGCATTAATTACGTCGACATTCACCCACATTGAGCAGGGGATCATGTACGACTTCGCGCTAAATCTTGCAGCATGCTGTTCAGTTCTTCAATGTCATTCGAATGGTTAATCGCATCAACCTCGGACAAATCGCCTTTTTGGACTAGATCAAACAGCGCTTGATTCATCGTTTGCATCCCATATTTAGCTTGTCCGACTTGCATCTGGCTGTAGATCTGATGGGCTTTGTCCTCCCGGATCAGATTGGAAATAGCAGGCGTCGTCAACATGACTTCAGCAGCCAATACACGGCCAACACCTGTTCGTTTCATGAGCAGCTGTTGGCTGACGACGGCTTCAAGCGTAAAACTTAATTGAGCACGGACTTGTGATTGTTGATGGGGTGGAAACAAATCGATGATTCGATTGATGGATTGGAGGGCTGAGTTCGTGTGCAATGTTGCCAGAACTAAATGACCCGTCTCAGAAATCGTGAGCGCCGCCTGAACCGTCTCCAAATCTCGCATTTCACCGATGAGGACCACATCTGGGTCTTGACGCAAGACATAGCGCAAGGCCCCCCGGAAGCCATCTGTGTCTTGGCCGATCTCACGCTGGTTAACGATACAATTTTTGTGACTGTGGATGTGCTCTATCGGGTCTTCAATCGTAATGATGTGGTGGTGCCGCTCTCGATTAATTTTATCGAGCATCGCTGCGAGGGTCGTTGACTTTCCAGAGCCGGTCGGGCCAGTGACCAGAATCAGCCCGCGTGTCCGAGCCGTCAGCCCACCGATGACATCTGGAAGCCCCAGCTGTTCAAATTGAGGAAGCGTACTGGGGATCGACCGAAATGCAGCCGCCATGGTCCCACGCTGCATAAAGAAGTTAGCCCGGAATCGGCACAAGTTTTTAACGCCGAAACTAAAGTCGAGTTCCTGGTGTGCTAAAAAATGCTGCTTCTGCTTCTCGTTCAAGACCGAAAGACAGAGCTGAGCTGTCTGGTCTGGTGTGAGCGGTGGGGCCTTTAAACGCACCAAGTGTCCATCAATTCTTAAGTTGGGCGGCGTTCCACAGGTAATATGGAGATCAGACGCGCCCTCTCGCACCATCGATTGGAGCAGCTGATGGAGGTCCAACATTAATCAGCAGCCGAGGCTCTGACAACTTCACTGATGGTCGTGACACCTTCCCGCAGCTTTGAGAGGGCCGATTGTCGAAGTGTTTTCATACCAAGGGCAATGGCCTCGCGCTTGAGCTCAACAGAAGACACCCCTTGCAAAACCAAGTCTTTCAATTCATCGCTCATGGGCATGATTTCGTAAAGCGCAACCCGGCCCTTGAAACCTGTCTCATTGCATGTACGACACCCTTTGCCTTCAAAAACTTCGGCCGTACTTGCGTCTTCTTTTGTCATTCCCAAGTCGATCAGGGCCTGTTTTTCGACCTTGATTGGTTCGGCGCATTCTTTACAGATTCGACGTGCCAGACGTTGGGCAACAATGGCGTTGACCGATGCGGTAACCAAAAACGGTTCAACGCCCATATTTAGCATACGATGTACCGTGGATGGCGCATCGTTGGTGTGCAGCGTCGACAGCACCAAGTGACCGGTTAGAGCCGCTTTAACAGCAATTTCAGCGGTTTCAAAGTCACGAATCTCACCGACCATGATGATATCGGGGTCTTGTCTCAGAAACGAGCGCAAGGCCGCCGCAAAGTTAAGACCAATTGAGTCGTTCATCTGGCATTGGTTGATACCGCCAAGGTTGAATTCAACAGGATCTTCTGCCGTCGAGATATTGTCGCTGGTTTTGTTTAGGTCAGACAAAGCCGAATACAGGGTCGTTGTCTTGCCCGACCCGGTCGGCCCGGTCACTAAAACCATTCCGTATGGCTTGTAGATAGCATCCTTAAAGACGTCTATTTGGGCCGGTTCGAAGCCCAGTTTGGTCATGTCCAACTCGAGATTAGACTTATCGAGAAGACGCATAACGACTTTTTCACCAAACAAAGTTGGTAAAACGCTGACGCGGAAATCCATCTCACGGCCGCCGCCCATCTTAATCTTGATACGACCATCCTGCGGCAAGCGGCGCTCTGCGATATCGAGCTGCGACATGATCTTAATACGACTGGTCATGGCATTACGCAGCTTAAGGGGCGGATTCATGATTTCGTAGAGAACACCGTCGACTCGATATCTGACCCGAAACGATTTCTCATAAGGCTCGATATGAATGTCCGATGCATTCTTTTTAATGGCATCCACTAAGATCAGGTTGACCAATCGAACCACAGGGGCTTCTTCACTTGATTTCTCGAGGTCGACGATATCCTCGTCTTTTTCACCTTCGACAACATCGACCTCCGCATCGATGATATCGTCGAGAATTTGCTCGTATTTGACCGATTGGTCGTAATAGCGCTCGATGGCTTCGCGCAGGGCTTCGTCACTGGCAACAACGGTCTCGACATTGTAGCCCGTGTTAAATTTGACGTCGTCGATGGCTGTTAGATTCGAGGGATCGCTCATCGCAACGATCAACACTGAGCCGGCGCGATTGATAGGCAAGATCTGGTGTTTCTGGGCAAGCTGTCTCGGAATCAGCTTGATCACATTTTCGTCGATTTCAAACTCATCAAGATTGATCGCTGGCACACCGTAATGCTGACTCATAAACTTGGTGAGGTCTTTCTCTCCAACCATGCCAAGTTTAGTCAAAGTATAAGTCAGGTTCTCACCACTTGCCCGCTGGGTGTCCTGTGCTTTCTTCAAGTCAGCTAAACTGATCAGATTTTCTCTAACGAGTAGCTCACCGATTCGTTCCGACATATTTGCGCCCTCTTAAACCTCTTGCTCGTCAGGCTTCTTGTGCCAGTGAGATCGACCCTGGCTGCCCCGTGCCACGCAATGATTGTGAGTCGCGTGCCGGCTCGTGTCAATGTCAGCGTTCGCTTAGGGATACCTTTTTTACTGCATGGGCAACATGCTCTCGACCCGGCCGATGACCTGTCCAATGAACAAATGACTCGATTCCCTGCTCGATCAGGGCGTCGACACCATCGTGAACGGAGCGACCGGACCCATCGAATCGGGTTAGAAAGCCCCGGGTGCGACCGCCGTAATTTAGGTCAACGAACGCATCCATAGCGGCCTCTCGACTCCACGCCCAGCTGTCTAGCATGTCATAACAGGTTCGAGGCAAACAATTGATGATGGTTGGGTAGCGACCAAGAGTGTGTTCCAACTCATCAAAAGAAATCGATTTGACCTGTTTGGGTGCCCTTTTTTTCAGTTCATTGAAACGATCTGAACAGCGATTGGCTATGGTGATATCTGAATATTCATGTCCCAAAAGCCAAGCGAGACAGGTCTCCGCCATGCGTCCACTACCGAGGATCAAAATCGCCCCTTCACGCAGATCTGAAAGCAAGCGACCGACGCCAAACCAGTCGGTATTAAGGCCGTGAAGCTGGCCCTTCGAGTCAACGCTGATGGTGTTCACAGCCTTGAGGTCTGCGGCGCGATGACCCTGTTTGGATACATGCTGGAAGGCCCAGTTTTTGTAAGGTGCCGTTACATTAATTCCATGCCATCGGCCCTGTTTTAAGGCAGCGGAGACGCCGGCGAGCTGATGGGGCTGAACATCGATGAGTTCGTAAACGGCATCAAGCCCGCACAGGCGAGCAGCAGCCTGGTGAAGTACGGGCGAGAGACTGTTTTGGATGTCCCGTCCTAAGAGACCAAGTCGATAGCCCATGGCGTGGTTAAAGCCCGAAGGTGCGCGGTTTAGGTTCGCCCGCTAAGGCCAGCCGAGCGGCTTGGCAGTCACGGCTAATCTGCTTAATTAGCCCATCTTTTGATTCAAATTTCTGCTCAGCTCTGAGCCGAGTGGAAAAATAGAAACGAACACGCTGTCCATAACTGGCAGGCAGTTCAACATCAAGCGCGTGTACTTCGAGGCGTCTTGGCCTAGCCTCGCCAAAGGTTGGCGTGTGTCCCAAATTGGCCACGGCCGGATAACAGTGATGACCAGTGTCTAACCAACCAGCATACACGCCGACCGGGGGCAGTGTCTGCGTTTCCGGCGATACATTTAATGTGGGAAACCCAATCTCCCGCCCACGTTGCTCGCCCTGCACAACCAAACCCGTTGATGCGTGCGGGCGACCCAAACAAGAACACGCATCAGCCAGTCGCCCCTCAAGTACGGCTTTTCTGATTCGAGTGCTGGAAATCTCAGAGTCGGGCGCATCGGTCACGGACGCAATGACCTCCACTGCAAATCCGAATTCGTCGCCAAGCTGTTTTAGTTCGGGCAGACGTCCGGCTCGCTTTGCACCAAACGCGAAATTATAACCGATGACCACGGCACTCACATTGAGGGCGCCCACGAGTACGGTTTCGACAAATAAGCGTGGGGTCAACGCAGCAAACTTAAGATCAAAGGTCTGCGCTAAAATTGTGTCGATGCCATACCCATTTAAGAATTGGCAACGGTCAACTAACGAATACAGTGGCATAACTGGCTTAGCTCGCCCGACAATATCGGCGGGATGCGGGTGAAAGGTGAGAACAGCTGCCTGCGCGCCCATCGACACCGCGCGCGTCTGGGCTCGGTCGAGTAAGTGCTGATGCCCGTAGTGTACGCCATCAAAATTGCCAATGGCCGTCACCGTCGGACCGACCCCTTTGACATCTGCGTAATGTCGAAAAACTCTCATAGATACCTGATTAGGGTAGGCGGACATGATCTGTCAACGACAACAACTTCATTGACGGCGTACGGTCGCGCTGGAACATCGCTCCGTTTTGCGCTAAACGCTTTGCTAAACAACAGGTGAATTAACATGGCCATAAGATTCTATTTACTGATGATTTTAGCGTGTGTGGCTGTGCCAATGGCAGCCCAGGGAACAGGTATCGACCGTAAAGTGGGTGTTGGCTACGCCCATGGAATCGGAGGGCCGATGGGTCTCAGTATGAACTACGGTCTGGGTAGCCTTGCCATTGAGGCCATCGTTGGCATGAGCCGATTTAGCTACGCAGACGAGCTGATCGAGCCAAGGATCTCGTTTGCAACCGGCCTCGGTGGACACTTCCATCTCTTAAGTTCGAGGCAGGGCGCTCTGTCCATCGGAGCCCGCTTCAATTTGGCAACCGGCTCCGTATCGAGCACTGATAACAGCGGCACTTTATCGGCCAGTACCCGGGAAGTGACACAAGTTGGCTTCGACCTACCCATGCGGGTGTATTGGTTTCCAACTCACAATATATCCATTCATACAGAATTTGGCATCGCAGTCTTCATGGGTGCCGACGATGCCACGCTGATCGATGCAAAAGATGGTGCGACTGAATTAATGCCTGGCGGATTAGCCATTGTCGCATTTCGCCATTCGACACCCATTGGACAACTGGGTTTGACCTACTGGTGGTAACCCTAGTTAAAACGGCGACTCTTTCCTTTGACTATATTGTCTTACAGAAACATACATGTAATGATTGATTTCGATAGAGACTTCATTTACAATAATGGTGAATTTTTTTAGTATTACAAAAATTGTCACTGAGTGACGATTTATGGCACTCTTGACAGGGATGCGTTCTAATCGTTGGGGCGCAAATTAGAATCTAAGTGTTTAACTTTAATGATAAAAGACTGTTTTTTTCTGAAAAAACAATTATTGGCATGAGATCTGATACTAGTGTGAACGTACATGAAATCACGTCTCGACACAGACTGAGACTTAAGGGCAGGGGCTCATTTGGAGGGGACCATCGTATGAAAGTCCGGGTATCTCGTGGATTTACATTGATCGAAATGATGATCGTCGTGGCAATTTTAGGCATGCTTGCCGCCATTGCGATTCCAGCATTTCAAAAATATGTGCGACGCTCAAAAACGACAGAGGCCGTCATGAACTTGCGAAAGCTCTTCGACGGGGGCGTTGTCTACTACGAACGGGAACACTCAGACCGCCAAGGTGGTGTGATCGTTCCACAGTTCCCTGGGGTTGGAATGAATTATGGTCCGGCTCCGGGAAATAACCCATGCTGTGGTCAGGACGGTGACAAATGCGCACCGGACCCGGAAGCATGGAAGCATCCGGTTTGGCAGGGGCTAAACTTTGCTGTCGATGACCCCCATTACTACTGGTATGCATTCCTATCGGCAGGCGTCGGACAAAATTCGTCGTTTACAGCACGGGCGATGGGTAATCTGAATTGCAATACCTCCTATTCGACTTTTGAACGTGTCGGTGGTGTCACCCCAACGGGCGAAGTTCTCGGCGGTGCTGGTATTTTCTCCGTTCGCCCACTCGAATAAGGCGCTGTTTGCGACTGACTCCAGCGGCTTGATGCGCGGGAGTCAGACCCGTTCCGCGCTACCCTAACCTCATTTCAATCGATAGCCGACCAAAAGATTATGCCTCGATTCCCTCTCCTCATCGGGTGCCTCGTGGGCATTCTCAATTGTAGCCCAGGTTCTGATTCGAATGGGCAATCAAACTGGCAAATAGCATTTGATGAGCCGACACTCGGCGCCTACCTATGTGCCTGGGGGGCCGACGACGAGGTATGGGTTGTCGGCGGGCAACCGGACAGCGGTGTTCTCTGGCATAAACGTGATGGTCAGTGGACCCTTGCAACCATCCCCGATGGATCACTCCTTAATTGGACCCACGGTGCTGATGGCCACCAATGGATTGTGGGTAACACCGGTCGCATTCTTCATAAAGCGCCAAATACCAACGAATGGGTGGTGGAACAATCAGGTGTGTCGGCCCCACTGTGGGGCGTTTGGGCAGCAGACTCGAATCGGGTATTCGCCGTTGGCGGAAACCCCATCGACACAGGCGAACCCGATCCCATCTTGTTAGAGCGTGTGGACGGGCAATGGCAACGGATCGACCTGCCGGAAACGGATCGAGTTTTTCGAGCGCTCTTCAAGGTATGGGGTACGAGCGCCGATAATGTCTACGCCGTAGGTGCCAAGGGTACGATTCTACACTTCGATGGCCGATCATGGCGCCAGCAAAATTCCGGCACAGCCAGAGACATTATCAGTTTGTGGGGACATCGGCCTGATCAAATCTTGGCCGTCGGAGGCCGAGCCAATGGAATTATCCTTAGTTACAACGGCGAACAATGGACACCAAAAGTCCTAGAGACGGAACCGGGTCTCAATGGCGTTTGGGTTTCAGCCGATGGACACGCCACCGTCGTGGGTGAACGAGGTCGTATTCTCTCAGTCGACCTGGACGACCTATCGTACGAACGACAAGATAATCCCCAGACCAGCTTACTTCATGGTGTATGGGGACATGATAGTGGCTACCGGATCGCGGTCGGAGGCACCCTCGATAGAAACCCACCCTGGCAAGGCAGCGCGATTGAAATGAGGCACGCCGAGTAAGAAGAGTGCCAACAGCCGTCTAGTGCTGTATGCAAAGACCATTGGCGGACAAGAGAACAAACCGACTCTTTCAATGGGCAAACTTATGTAGACTTCGACAGCGCGAATCGCTTAGATTAGCTGCTGGCCTATTGGCGGGGAAAGGTCGATTCTTGAGGCATCTTCAGTGCAACAGCTATTGGTTGGTCATTTTAATGGCCATCGGATGCGGTGACCCGTCGAGCGAGGTCGGGGTACCGCCGGCCGTTGGAATTTATGCGCCTCAGGGGGCCATTTTGCCAGATGCAACGGAGACCCAGCGAGCCGTGTTCAGGCGCGGCGAGGAGATTGTCCAACAGCGGTTTACGCCTGACGAGGGACTCGGGCCGATTTTTAACGTCACCTTCTGTGGGGCCTGCCATGAGAAACCAGTTTTTGGAGGTTCGGCAGGGCACTATCGAGACTTTATCATTCAAGGTCAGACGACATCTGATGGGAGTTTTATTCCATCGGGAGATCGAAGCGGCATACTCAGTTCGTATCGGTGGCCAATCGAGACCAAGAGACCGACCCCTGACTCGACAGCAAATACAGCCGCAATTCGTAATCCGATCCCGTTCTTCGGAATCGGTTTACTGGCCGAAATCCCTGAAGAGAGCATTCTACAAAATGCCGACCCCGACGATGCGGACGGTGATGGGATTAGTGGCCGACCAAATTATGACCGCGGCTTCGTCGGACGTTTTGGCACGAAATCACAGACCGTCAGTGTGGAAGGCTTTATTCGAGGCCCCATCTTCAATCACATTGGCATTACGACGGACCCATTGAGCGCCGACGCAAAGGCAAACCTTCCGGTTCCATCCGTTCTCGATGAGGCCGATAGCCGAGTCACCACCATCAATAGTCCCCTGGAAGTCAAACGCTTCCATCAAGCTGCTGCGCCCTCAGAACCGTTGACCGATGACGATGATATCCCAGACCCCGAAATGGACGAAGATACCCTCTTTGCCCTCGTGAGTTGGGCCATGCTCTTAGCTGTCCCCCCACCAGATGAACCAACTGAACTCACACGAGCTGGCCTCAAAGAATTCGAAAACATCGGTTGTGCAGACTGCCATGTGTCTGGCTTAGCCGGTCCGCGCGGTATGATCTTCCCCTACTCGGATCTTTTACTTCACGATATGGGTCCAGCGCTCGCCGATGGAATTTCCATGGGGATAGCCACGGGTTCAGAATTTCGAACTGCGCCACTCTGGGGCATTACATCCGTCGGACCCTATCTACATGATGGTCGAGCCGATACATTGGACGAAGCCATTTCGCTGCACGGTGGTGAAGCCGAACGCAGTCGAGACCAATACCTGGCTTTGACCCCGTTGAGACAGCAGTCGGTGATCGCCTTCCTTGAGAGTCTGGGTGGCGCATCACAAAAAACCGACGGACTGATTCCACCCAATACGCCGATCGCTGATGTCGGCGAGCTAGGCGGCCCACTCTACCCCTTAGCAGATGCCGAAAAAGGCCAATTTTTAGCCGGCCGCAGTCTCTTCGATCGGGACGTTTACTTAAGCGAGGGTCTTGGCCCTTACTTCAGCGGTGACAGCTGTCGCGGGTGTCACTTTGAACCGGTGGTTGGCGGTGCGGGCCCCTTGGGTGTCAATGGAACCCGATTTGGTACATATGATGAAAACGGACGCTTCATCGCCCCGGCTGGAGGGACCGTGCTCGCTAAACTTGCGACGCCCGGTCATAGCCGTCCAGAAGCCGCGCCGGAGATGTTTACGGAGTCTCGCCAGACCCCGACAGTTCTCGGGGCCGGCATACTTGAACGTGTTTCACCCGAAGCCATTCTCGCCAATGCCGACCCAATGGATACCGACGGAGATGGGATCAGTGGCCGCGGACACATCTTCGTAGATGGGCGTCTTGGGCGGTTCGGCTGGAAAGCGCAAATACCATCCCTAATCGAATTCGTTCGAGACGCGGTCAGTGTCGAGCTTGGATTGACTGTACCAAGCTTAGTCTTACTGGACGACGATGGGCGTGACATCACCCCGGAATATACTTTCGGAAGCACTACAGACACCGATTCTGTTCCAGACCCAGAGATAGGGGCCGTGACGCTGGACAACCTGGTTTTCTACATCGGTCAATTGGCACCCCATAAGCCAAAGAAAGACGTCCCGAGTGGGCGGCGCCTCTTTGAATTCATCGGCTGTGGTCAATGCCATATCCCCACTTTAGTCGGCATGGAGGGCTCTGTACCAGCATACACCGACCTCTTACTCCATGACGTACTGGGTGATTCGAGACAGGCTGTGCCCGACGGTGAAGCGATGGCGGGTGAATACAGAACACCGCCCCTCTGGGGTCTATCTGATACTGCACCGTATATGCATGACGGGTCAGCAACAACAATCCATCAAGCCATCATAGACCATGCGGGCGAAGCTCAAGGGGCCGTCGATCGATATCGCGACCTCTCAGAGGCAGAGCGTGCACCCCTCATCGAGTTTTTGGAAACCTTATAGCGGCATCCAGTCGTAAAAGCCGGCATAGAGGGGGTTGCTGGTGGATCTCATGAACGCCGACCCACCAGCTCAATCCCAAGGCCGATAGGTTCGACAACCGGAATAACCAAAGCCGATACGAAGTGATAGCAAATGGCCTAATTGGCCACGCATGCGTTGATTTCCGCTCCGCAATTTTGCTGCTGGCATTGCGGATCGTTCCCTATACAATTGTCTTGGACACAATCGACAGCAGCCCGGTACAGGGCGAATGCCGCAGGGCTACTCAATTGAACACAGACATTAATGCACGCTCTATCACCGTCTACACACTCATTTAAACATGTGAGAAGTCCATTACATGTCCCCTGCCCAATGGGCCGGACTTGCGGTCCAAGACACCGCTCAGACTCAACTTCGCAGTTTTGGTCTAAACACGCTTGGTCAAGCTCTCCTGCCGGTGTGAAACATTGATTTTGCTGAAGGCAGGTGATGATGGCCTGAAAGCGTTCATTGGCCTCCGGTGTGGCATTAGCAGAACAGGCATCCAAACACACTTGGTCGCCCATGCAATCGCCGAGACACTGATTGAGCGCGATGCATTCTGCCACACCTTGGTCGTTCATTTCAGGCGGTAGCTCCCCGCGGCAGAGTGCCGCGAAGCTGCCATCATTATTGGCAAGGTCGAGGGTCGGTACACAGCTGTTAAAACCGCACATGATGTCGGCGTACGGTGGCGTTTCATTACATGTTCTCAGACAAGACGTGATCAGGGCCGGACGGTTGGCGTCTTCCGTGACACAGCCTCCCGCAAACGCGCACTCGGATACCCAACGACACACCTCACCACAATTTTGACCGTTATCCACACAATTAGGCGGCACGGGCGCGTTACCCATGCCCGGTGCATCTGCATCCACAAACCCGGCATCAACGGCCATCGATGTATCGGGCAGACCTGCATCGACGACGGACCCATCACCCATGGGATCGATGCCAGATGAATCGCTGGTCGCCCCATCACTGACGGAGGCCATATCGGGAATCGAGACGTCCGCAATTCGAGGCTCATCTATTCTCATCATGTCTCGCTCGACACTGGGTATAATGACATCCCCGTTGTCGCTATCGGACTGACAACCGATAGCCGAAACAAGAAAGCCAACCAGTAGAATTTGGGTACGCATGAATACACTCTCACCAGTCATCAACAACAGAGCGCACGATACAGTCAGACACGGTGTCTATGCAAGCTCAGCACGATGGATACAATCGGACACACGATAGTGCTATACGGGCATAACCCAGGAACCAGTTAGCGGATGTCTCGTGTCTGATCGCTATGTCACAACCATAGAAGGTGCCGGAGAGTCCGTGGTCGTCTTCGACCGCGGCCCCTACCGCTGCCTGCGCATGGCCGATAACCAAGAATTGATCCAGGGCTATCAGCATCGGTATCGGCGGCTCGATTTTCGCTCCGAATATCTCCATAGCCATCTGGCAGCGACATTGGCTTTGCCAAACCCGAGTCGGGCGCTCTGCCTTGGTCTTGGCGTTGGCGCGATTCCACAACTCCTAAGCAACCTGTATCCGCAGATCGAGATTACAGCCGTTGAATTAAATGAGACGGTCTATAGAGCGGCCTCCACGTATTTTGGTTTAAACCGTCTACGCAATCTCGATGTAAAGATTTCATGCGCATCAACATTTGTCGGCGCGCCGTCTCAAGGCCGCTATGATCTGATCTTCGTCGATTGTTATGACGCTATCGGGATTCCGGTCGCATGCAGTAGCCGAGCCTACGTTAAAAATATCATGACGCTTTTGGCTGAAAACGGATTGATTGTGGTCAATCTTTTGCCGGGACGCCGCTTTGTAGACACCATGTTTGCTCTATGGGTCGATTATTCAACCGATGCGGTCGTCATACCCGGCGTCGTCAAATCAAACCGGACGCTCATTTGCTCAAAGCACATCTTGCCCGAACGCGCGCAGTTGATGCATCGGCTCCAATCACGCGTCTTGCCTCCGATGCCTTTTGACGTGCGGGCACCGTGGCAACGGATGTCAAAAGCGGACCGCTACCTCGGCCGCTGGTAACGCCGCTAGGGACTAAAACAAGCCTGAATTTCGGCCGCGCAATTGGACTGCTGACATTCAAGGTCAGCGGGCATACAGCCCGCATCCTCAACACATTGAATCGCGTCTTGAAGCAGCCGGAAGCCAACCGGACTCGAGGCACGTATGCAGCTGTCAACGCAATCTCGGTCATCCTCCATACAGGTCGCCAAACACTCATTGAGCTGCGCGCATGTTGAATTGCCCGTGGGCATAGCCGGTGGACCCAGACACGCCTCGATTTGCATCTGACACGCCGCTTGCCGGCAGGCGGCATCGTCCTCTGGGCAGTTTGATTCTGCGATACAATCAACGGCCGCTAAGAATGCGTCGTACCCCATTTGAGAGGACCGACCGATACAATTATTGATGCACAGCTGATCGGCCTCTGCGCAGTTACCAAGACATGCATTCAATTCATCACATGTCATCATCCCCATCGGGGGTGGGGCGGCTGGACCAAAACAAACCTCAAATTCTGCAGGACAAGCCATCCTCTGGCAATCACCGTCATCGTCGCCACATTGGGTGCCTCCAACGCAGGCTACAACGGCCCGAAATTGATTATACCCAGCTTCACTGGCGCTCCGATAGCAGCCATCGAAACAATCGGTCTCGCCCTCAGAGCACTCACCTAAACAGCGATTCAAATCGTCACAAGTCGCATCGCCAAGAGGTCTGATAACAGACCCATAGCATGTGGCTAAACTGCCCTCGCAGGCTCTCAAAATGCAGGCAAAGTCGGTGGGCTCACACTCGGCGGTCTCGACACACATCTGCACTATCAATAGTTGATCGTATCCCTGCTGACTCGATGATGAAACACAGGTGTCACGGCAGTCGAGGTCGCCGGGCACACACTCAGACAAGCAGTCATCAAGTTGCTGACACGTCAAATCACCCATGGGCGGTGGTGGCCCCGGAGGGGGCGGTCCAAGACACGCTCTCTGCTCCGCCGCACAATTCAGAGTCATACACATTTGGTCATAATTACCCCCTGGCCGTGCACAGTCGTTCGCCGATGCACAGACGAAGATAGCATCATAGAGAGCCGTCGACATATCAGGTGCGGCCATACGACAGGCGAGCGAACAATCAGGGTCACTACAATCGGCGAGGCACTCTGACAACTCACGGCATTGTAGATCACCCATCTCAATAGCCACATCGATGGGGTCAGAATCCATCAAGCCTGAGTCTAGATTTGGCGATGCGGGGTTGGCATCAGACGCCGGCAACTGAGCGTCTAAGATCAGCCTCATGCCTGCATCTCTCGAAATAGGCGGCTCTGTCTCGGGAGAGTCTATCTCAGCGCCAGCACACCCAACCAAAGACCCCAATACAAAAATGCAAGCGGTGCATCGATTCCAGCGGGTCTTAAACATCAGTCCTCCAAAGGCATGAGATCAATCCATATGACCACGCCCTTATGTAGCCGAAACAATGTACCAGACCATTGCGGAGTAGAACCACCACAGGACAGTCCGATCGATTCCTCCATCTCATGGACGGATGACCGCTGGCTAGACGAGACATCAGCGAGGAACCGACACCTTTCTAAAATAGATTAAAATTCTTAAAAAAATCTGTCAGACATAGAGATAACTTTAGCCATCGTACGACAAGCATAGAAAAACAGGTCGACTCGATGCTAATAGGTGCGGCGGGATGATACAGGGCCAAGGGGGTTTAAATGAAACGCATTGGAATTGTTAATCGGGGTGAACCAGCCATTCGTTTTCTCAACGCGCTTGATGCGCTGAGACGAGAAGAAGAGAATGCGCCGGAGTCGGTGGCGCTCTACACAGATGCAGATCTAAACTCAGTCTATGTTCGGTCCGCGGATCATGCGGTCCGAATCGGTGAGGGACGAAGCGCGTATCTAGACTCCGATGCCGTGATAGACGGCCTGAAAAAGACAGAGTGTGACGCAGCATGGCTCGGCTGGGGCTTCGCCTCAGAGGACGGTGAATTTTGCGCTGCCCTGGAAGCCGCTGGAATGACCCTACTGGCCCCTCGTCCGCAGGTTATGAATGACCTGGGCGATAAGATACAAGCAAAAAAATTAGCTGAGGAACACCGAGTGCCTGTGGCCCCCTGGGCCATTGTCACCGATCCAGCGAAGGCGACTGACGCCGCGACTGAGATCGGTTTCCCACTTTTGCTGAAGGCCGCCGGTGGAGGCGGTGGGCGGGGGATTCGTCTGGTTAATGAGGCCAGTGAACTGGTCGAACAATTTGTCTCAGCGCGTGATGAAGCTGAGCGCTCGTTTAAAAGTGCTGGCGTTTTCATGGAGAAGTTTGTCCGGCGCGCGCGACACATCGAAGTGCAAGTTCTGGGTGATGGTGAGGGGCGCGTTAAGATTCTGGGCGTTCGTGATTGTTCTTTGCAACGACGCCGCCAAAAGGTCATCGAGGAGTGCCCTGCCCCCGGATTACCTGACGCTGTTTATAATGCGTGCACGGAGGCGGCTGAACGCCTTTGTTCTGCCGTCAATTATCGAAGCGCTGGCACCGTCGAATTTTTGTATGACCTAGATGCAGATGAGCCTTATTTCCTAGAGGTCAACACACGCCTTCAGGTTGAGCATCCTGTGACAGAAGAAGTCTTTGGCGTCGACTTAGTTCGAGCTCAAATTGAACTCGCACGGGGCGGCTCTCTCGATGACATTCAGATGAATCAACGCGGGTGGGCGGTCGAAGCTCGAGTGTGTGCAGAAGACGCGTATAACAACTTTATGCCAGCGCCCGGCCGTTTGGTTCGATTTGTACTCGCATCTGGTCCAGGACTACGCGTCGACACGGGATTTAACGAAGGCGATAGTATCTCCGCCGACTTTGATCCATTGATCGCTAAAGTCATCGCTTGGGGCCCAAATCGTAAGGTTGCAATCGCTCGTTTGTCGAGGGCGCTGGAACAGACGCGCATCGTGGTTGAGGGCGGAACCAGCAACCTGTCTTTTCTTAGAGCTTTGCTGTCACGGGAAGATTTCCGTAATGGCGATGTCGATATTGGACTTGTAGACCGTCTGCGCGTCGACCCACCCGTTGGTGCAGGTATCGCGATGATGGCAGCTGCAATCGATCGTTTTTTAGCGAAGGGTGACCGAGCGCAGGGTGTCGAACGTCATCGCGTTGAAGCCGGCGAGACGTTCCATGTCTATCGCCTTGGCGCAGAGGACTTTCGATTACATGGGTCTGGCGGTCGATTAAATGTCTCCTATGTCGCCGATGGTCCATACCAGAGCTGGATTACAGTGGAGGGCAGGCGATATCGAGTCGAGAGAGCGCCCGGTGATGTAAACTATGCTGTAGATGGTGTGCCCCATCGTGTCGCCGAGTCATCTGGGGGTCTGGTTGCGGCCCCATCGGCTGCACTCGTCCTCAAGGTGCCGGTCAATGTGGGCGACACGGTCACCGCAGGTGATGTGGTCATCATATTAGAATCAATGAAAATGGAAGTCCGAGTCGATGCGCCGCTGACAGGTGTCGTGAGTGAAATCGTCGTCCAGAGTGGCGGACAGGTCAAAAGTGGCCAAGCGCTCATCATGATCGAATCGGAAGACGGTGAGGAAAAGGATACCAGTGGGCAGTCGGCGACATTGCCATGGGAATCGGATGCCGAAACACGAGCCCAGGCCGGACCACGGGTGACATCGGCCGTGGTCGGCTGGGACTTCGAGTCTCAGGAACTCGCAACCGACATGAAATCGCTGAAAGCTGACGTCGCAGAGGGCATTTTACAGTCTTTTGCCGATGTCGCCGAGCTGTTTGAGCGAAGACCAACCCGACAAAAAGATGGTGGCAGCGGTGCGACTGACGCAGTGTCACCCGATGTTTGGATGGCGACCCTCGAAGAACGTGGTCAAAGTGGTCTGTCCAATGAGCGGAAAGCGATTCTGGAAGCCAGTGTTGCCCGCTTCGGCGTCGAGAGTCTTGACCCGTCGGATGCTCGCGACGACGCGATCATGCGTCTTAAACGGGCTGGTGAAGCTTTACCTGAGACCATACCGGCTGCCGTCATGGCCCTTAGACAACTGGAAGAAGCCCCCATTCAACTGCTCGATCGATTGACGGACTTAGATCCATCGCGCTTCGGGCCAGTCATCGAAGCGGCGGATCGCGCTCGATACGTTCTATTCGAACGCCTTGCTCATATTCGACTTTTAGCCAGGGCAGAACACCGAGCACGGGCATTGCTGAGCTGGCTGCGCGACGGTGAAGCGGATTGGAATGAAGTCTTGCAAGCACCCGAATCTCTGGTGCCGGGGTTCGCTCCCGAGGCGGCTAAGGGATGTGCCATCGCTGCGGAAGCTGTTGCCCGGCGACTTGAATGGCAGGATGAGTCGACTCAAGTCCTGCGTTTTGAACTGGGTGATCGACCCGCATTCCGAATCATTAACGGAGAGAAAGTTGTGGTCTGTGTCACAGCACAGCCGACTGAGACCAAGGCCTTGCTCGATGCCGCCCGAGCAGAGCCGTCCATGGATCGACTCGATGTTGTATTGGCACCGGATGCCGATGACGATCCGCACCTCATTCTTGACGGTCTGGTCAAAGACATCGAACGGGGTACCAATGGCTTATCCAGCTGGCATGAACTCTGTTTGGTTGCCGTCTGTGGCAATCGAACAGCCGTAAGACGCTTCTATGCCGATGGCAGCGAGCGGACCGATAGACGTGACGTCACGCCGAGTACCGCTCGTCGATTGGATTTAGATCGTTTATCTCGTTTCGACTTCCAGCGCATGCCAAGTGATGAAGATGTAGTCCTTTTCTTGGCAAAGGCTTGGGAGAATTCAAGGGACATTCGATTTCTTGCGTACGGTGAAGTCAGGTCGCTTGAAAGAGCCCCTGGAACGCCCCTTCATCTGCCCCATGTCGAGCGCGTCTTCCACGCGGCTGTCCGGTCGATTGAAGCCGCTCGTGATCTCCATGATCCGAGGCGCAGAAATCAATGGAATCGAATCACCTTAAGCCTGGTCCCCATCGTGCCCTTGGCCCTTGATGTCATGCGGAATTACATCGAACGGCTGATTCCGGCCGCCTTGGCCATCGGACTCGAGAAGGTGGTGGTGCGGGCTCGATTTAAGGATGATGCTCATGAAAATGGAATCACACCACTGATGGACCTATCGATCAATCGAAGACCCGGTGGTGAGCATATCGACTTTAGAATCAACCCTGCATCCCATAGACCACTGATGCCATTAACGGAGTATGAGAGCCGAATCGTTGCGGCTCGGAGGCGAGGGCTGACTCACCCTTACGAAGTGGTGGACCTACTTGAATCAAGCCCCGACTTTCCAAGCGGTAAATTTGAGGAGTATGACCTAGATGAGGGTGGACGATTACGGCGGGTCGCTGATCGGCCGAGGGGGGGGAATGAAAGCGGCGTCGTCTTCGGGGTGATTCGGAGCCGGTCACATGCATTGAATACATCCCTGACGAGAGTTTTATTACTCTCTGACCCGACCCGCCGGATGGGTGCATTAGCGGAGCCTGAATGCCGTCGCATCGTATCCGCAATCGAGCTAGCCGAGCGGTTGAACGTGCCTATTGAATGGGTGGCTGTCAGTGCGGGCGCCCGCATCGATTGGGATAGCGGAACGGAAAATCTGGACTGGACGGCTCAAGTCTTAGCCAAGATCATACACTTCACTCAAAAAGGGGGTGAAATCAACATCTTGGTGCCCGGTATTTGTGTCGGCGCGCAAGCCTACTGGAATGCGGAAGCCACAATGATGATGCACAACCGAGGCCTATTGATCATGACCGACCAAGGCACGATGGTTCTCACGGGCAAGCGTGCATTGGATTTCTCAGGATGTGTCTCCGCCGAAGATGATCTAGCTCTGGGTGGTTATACGGCGATTATGGGTCCCAATGGACAGGCCCAAGCACATGCAGCTGATTTGGGCGGTGCCTACGACTTGCTCTATCGATATTACCAACAAACCTATGTCCCGCCGGGTCAAAATCGCCCGCCGCGAATCAAAACAGCAGACCCCGATGAGCGTGATTTCTCTCAAACCAAATATCCGAGTGATCTGGGTCATGGATTCGAATACATCGGAGAAATCTTTTCGAAGGAGCATAACCCCGACCGAAAACGTCCCTTTGCAATTCGCCCCGTCATGGCCGCATTGACAGATCAAGACACGTCTCCGGTCGAACGCTGGTCCGCCATGCATGGCGCAGAAACCTGTGTGGTTTGGGAAGCCCGAATCGGTGGGTACAGCGCAATGGTTTTGGGCGTCGAAAACCAGCCCTTCGAGAGATTGGGGCAACGTGTTGCGGGTGGACCAGACACATTGGCCGGTGGGACACTGTACCCTCAGGCATCGCGAAAGATTGCGCGAGCCATCAACGCGGCAAGTGGATTTAGACCACTGGTCGTACTCGCCAACTTGTCCGGTTTCGACGGCTCGCCTGAGTCTCTGAGACACTGGCAATTGGAATACGGCGCTGAAATTGGACGGGCGATCACGAATTTTGACGGACCTGTCATGTTTGTCATTCTGTCCAGATATCATGGGGGTGCCTATGTTGTTTTTTCAAAGGCGCTGAATGCGAAGCTAAAATCAGTGGCGTTGGAAGGCAGCTATGCCTCGGTGATTGGAGGCGCACCAGCCGCTGCGGTGGTGTTCGCCGGTGACGTACGCAAACGGGCGCTCGAATTGGGGGGCGATGATGATGCCAAGAATCAAGCCACCAGTGAATTGGCGGCCCGGTTTGACTCCATTCACTCGGTTCAGAGGGCTAAAGAGGTCGGGTCGATCGATGACATTATAAAACCGTCTCAGCTGAGACAGTACATCATCAAGGTCTTAGCAGATGATGCCAATGAGATGGGGATCGCACAGCCTGTGACGCATCCGCCAAGTGCTGTATGAATGAGTCCCTAAATTCCATCGGTTATCGGGTTATTGGAGAGAGCCCTGATTCAAAAGGGCGCTTCATTCTGACTTGCGAACACGCATCTAATGCTGTCTCAAGGCATACGCCAACGGCCTCGGATCAGCGCTTATTGAAAATGCATTGGGGCTATGACCTTGGGGCTGAAAAATTGACTCAGTCCCTCTGCGATGCCTTCAAAAGTGTTGGCGTGCTTGGGACAGAAAGTCGGCTTATCATAGACGTCAACCGTCATCCGGAGTCGAGCACGCTGATCGTGTCGCATTGCGAGTCTATACCCGTCTCGTTTAACGAAAACATCAGCGCCGAGGACCGAGACTGGCGCATGTCACTCTACGACTCGTTTCATTCCGGAGTCAGCCAGGCCGTCGCCCGCGAAAAAAACAAAAACCCGGAACTGAAGCTTATCTCTATTCACAGTTTCACCCCGATTTGGAATGGCGCCAAACGACCGATGGACGTTGGCATTTTATTCGATCGAGATGAGGACAAGGCAAAAGAACTGGCCTCAATTTTGGAGAAGAATGGCATTCGGAGCGCACTCAATGCCCCCTACTCTGGCTTGACAGGCGAGCTCATGTATTCGGCTAACCACCACGGGCGAAGCAACACTATCCCGTATATCGAATTCGAGATACGCCAAGATCTACTCGAAAACTCTGAATCCCATGCGCACGTCTTGAGCGCTTTGATCGATGCACTGAATGCGTTCTAGCGTCCATCGGAAGACAGACGTATGCTGTCCCTTGATGGTCCATTGAATGTGCATCAGGCAAATATAAAGATAGGACAAATACGGATGAGAACACTTGGTTACGTTTTGTTGATTCTAAGCATGGCGCTCGTCCAAATCGCCTGCGATTCATCGGGTAGCGAATCGGCCGAGGGAGCTGATATGCAAAACAGCGTCGACTCCGGTAATCCAACCGATGTGGAATTAGACATGCAAATCGATATGGAGCCAGACCCGGCCCCAGACCTCGATGTAAGCCAAAATTCCGTTAGCCTGGTCGGTCTCGCCGGGATGCCAAGCGCACCTGAGACACTGACCTTGAGTAATGTTGGGGATGCACCGCTTACGATCGAATCACTGACAGTGCAGCCGCAGCGAGAGGCCCAATATTTTGAAATTACGGGTCTCGGAGAGACGCCCCGCATCCTGGAACCAGGGACAAGCCTTGAGCTTGAAATCGTCTATCTAGCACCCGACGCCGCGACCCATGAAGCGACTTTGACCATGTCCAGCGACGATCCAAATGCGATGTCTTATCCGGTTCAACTCATCGGTCGGGTGGCACAAAATTGCATAAACGCACGCCCCAGTTCTGTTGATGTCGGCTCAGTGGATGCCGGTATACGCAGTGGCCAGTTTGAATTTACCATCATCAATTGTGGTGACACTGTCCGCACAATATCGACAATCGTCTTGGATGGAGACGAAGATTTCAGCTGGTCCTCTCGCTCAGGCACAGAGCTCGCCGGGACAGTACTCGAGCGAGGAGACTCTCTCTCACTAACGATTCAATATACGAATAATCGATTGATTCCAAATGAGGTTGCAACAGGCCGACTTTTCATTTCCTTTCGAGAAATGGATAGTGAATCTCTGTCTATTCCCCTGAGAGCCCGAGGCGGCAGTGGTCAGCGCTGCCTGATTCGAGCTGAACCCGGCAATCTCGACTTCGAAATCGTTCGAATCAGTAGACAGAGAGCCCTTGACGTCGTGGTGACCAATCACGGCACCGGGCCCTGTGATCTTAGAGATGTCGCTGTCGAGCAAACCGCTGGAGAGGAGGCAAATGCGTTCACGATTTCTCAGTCCATTGAACTCGGCATGATGCCGCCGATGACCTCCCGAACACTGTCTCTGACATATGCGCCGACCATTCCGAACCCAGTGGGCGAACGAGGTGTGCTCACGGTCGCCTATTTCGATGAGTTCGCCAATATGAACCGCTCTGAGGAGGTCTTGCTCCGTGGGTCCGGTGCGCGGGCTATGGTTGGCTCTATTCCGGATGTCGTCGACTTTGATGAGACGACATCGGGTACATGTGCCTCACGACAAGGTCGCATCGGCGCTGAGAACGTCGGGTTTGTGCCAATCTGCGCCTACAGCTACGCGCTATCCGGCGAAGACTGCGCGCAATTCGAGTTACTGGAAACGCCGGATTTTGGAGATTGCCTCTCCCTTGAGCGCGGAGAATCAGCGGCCTTTCTCGTTCAATTTGAGCCCACAGCAACGGGGCGGCAAAATTGCGAGATCAACGTCACCACGGACGCTCAAAATACCGACGTTGTGACACTCCGAATCACAGGAACTGGTACGGAAACTGACGCCCGCGTCGACGAGTATGAGGTGGGTCGGCTAAACCCGGAGAGAGATGCCAGATGGTCATTGAGGTTGGCTGCCGTGCCAGCAACTGTTCAGGTGTTTGTCGACGACGAATTATACGCCCAAGACAGACCCCTGCAGCCGTGCGAAGAAAACTGCGTAGCCTATGAAGCTGATGAAAACCGTATCGTTTTTGAGCCCGACCACCATCCGCCGAGGGGCGCAACAATTCGCATCGAATACGACGCGCAGTGCTTTGACCGCATCGAAAACTAAACCGCCGAAGCGACCGTGCGGTCCAAGGCATCACGGAGTCGTCTCACCCGTTTGGGACAGACAGGCCGGCGCCAATCTGCATTTTCTTTAATGGAACTCCCCACGATGAGCGCGTTGGCTATGTCTGCGTAGAGATGTATATTCTCGTCTGTTATGCCAGAGCCTATGGCCACAAGACAGCGTGCATGACCGAGGGCTGAGAGGACGTCAGGGTCCGGTGCGCGTCCTGTGCGAGTTCCCGTGATAATCACCCCATCGGCACCGCAGAATTCAGCCCCGTGGACCCAGTCACTTAAACTCAGGTCGGCCGTCACCGAATGCGCGGAATGTTTCTTTTGAATATCGGCCCAAATCTGGACATCTGAACCGAGGTTTTGACGGGTCCGCAGCAGCTCACCAGCGCACGCGTCAAGCCAGCCTTCATCTGCCACGTGTGCATAGGCAAAGCCCTCGACACGGATAAAATGGGCACCCGTAATATGGGCGATGGCAAGTGCATCTCGATTGGCCCCTGCCAGCACCTGGACGCCGGTTGGCATTCCTAGTTGGACAACAGCCTTGGTGGCCAGGGTCATGGCCGCAACGGTCTCTGGATACACCGAGCCCTTTAAATAAGGCACATCACCCATATTCTCAACGATGAGTCCATCAGCGCCATTCTTGATCAAGCATTCAGCATCCGAACACGCACCATCAATCACCTGATCCATTGACCCGCCCCACCCATGACTGCCGGGCAAAGGTTTTAGATGAACCATTCCAATGAGACTGGCATGCGTGTTTTTAAACAGCTGATTCATGATTCAGCACCTCCCAATATCCGACCCTATTTGAGACAAAATTTACGATATTTTCACGTAAATATTAATTTTCCACTCGCTTTGTCGACTCGCGCGAGTATATTCGCCCGGCTAACACTGATCATCACGGGGATTTATGCGTTTTTTGCATTCGATGATACGGGTCTTAGATCTAGACGCAGCACTGGACTTTTTCTGCGATGGACTGGGCCTGATCGAAGTCAGAAGAAGGGAATCAGAGAGAGGGCGGTTTACGCTTATCTTCTTGGAAACGGGCGCATCCGATGACCCCGCTCAAATCGAATTGACGTATAATTGGGATCAGCTTGACCCGTACGACGGCGGACGAAATTTTGGACATCTGGCATTCGAAGTAGATGACATCTACACCGTTTGTCAGCATTTAAGCGATCGCGGGGTCACCCTAGCCCGCCCACCACGAGACGGGCGGATGGCATTTGTTCGAAGCCCCGATGGAATTTCCGTTGAACTGCTACAAAAAGGTGATGCCCTGCCCATTTCAGCGCCTTGGGCAACGATGAAGAACTCTGGAACATGGTGAGAATGATGATGTTTAGACAATGGACAGCAACCTGTTTTTTGATGTTTCTGATCAGCTGTACTGATGGACCAACCGTCACACCGGCTGGTCTCGATCAAAGCGTATCTGACAACGCTGATTTAGGCGTTTTAGACGACATGGCGACCATCGAGGTCGATTCGGGGCAAGCTGCGGCTGCCGTCGACGTCTTGGCCTCCGGTGATCTTCTCGTTCGATTTGAGCAAGGTCAGCAATCGCTCTTCGTCTACCACGGTGAAACCCTCAGATTCAGCATGCCCATTTCCGGGTTTCAATTGGGGACACTGGACGAGATCACAGAGGCTGCAAACTACGACCCCTTCTATATTTTGGATGGTAACGCAGCATCAGATCCGGCCGGGCTCGTATGGCAGTTGCCGAGCGCCGGGCAACTGACGGCCGATGGCGATATGGCCGTACTCGAATTGACATACGAGCAATTGGGTACAGGTCAACTCATCTTCAGAATTTCAGCCGACGATCGCCTAACGGCCCGCTTTGTCGCGCCGGAAGGGCCGGTTGGCTACATGCGAGTCAACCTCAATGTGGATGAAAGCGAAGCGTTCTATGGTATGGGTGAGGTTTTCGACGATGTGAATAATCGTGGGTATTTGAGACCCATGCAGATCGAATTAGATCCAGAACTAGAAAGCAGCGTGAATGAAGCACACATTCCAATCCCCTTACTTTATGGTCATCGGGGCTGGGGTCTATTCGTCGAGTCTTTGAGACCTGGTGTATTTGATGTCGCTAAGACTCAAGATACCGTTATCGATGCGATCTTTGGTACGGGTGTGGCGACGGCAGAAGGCCTCCAATTCCACATTTTTACGGGAGACAAGACCTTAGATTTAACACGGCATTATTACGAATTAACCGGCTTTCCTAAGCTCCCTGCAGAATGGGCTTATGGGCCATGGATCTGGCGCGATGAAAATGATGATGAGGCCCAGGTTAGATCCGATATTCAGACGATTAGAGATCTAGATCTGGCGACCAGTGGTTACTGGATTGATAGACCCTACGCCAGTGCGGTCAATTCATTCGATTGGGACCCTCGAAAATTTGATGAACCCCAAGACATGATCGATTTTATTCATGACATGGGCTTTCGTTTTGCCCTATGGCACACGCCGTATGTCGGTGCTGAAGAAGCAGGTAATGAGCTCACAGAGAGTACCCAAGAACTGAGAGATACCGCCGACCGCGAGGGCTATTATCCAAGCCGTATTGGGCTCGCGACAAGCAAGTGGGGCAGCCCCATCGACCTGACAAACCCTGATGCTTACGCCTGGTGGCAATCCTTGATTCGGCGCTATTCTGATTCAGGCGTCGAGGGCTACAAACTCGATTACGCAGAAGACATTGTTCCTGGCATTTTTCTCGCTCGCGGTAATTGGGAGTTCTTTGATGGCTCTAATGATCAGACAATGCATGCGCGCTATCAAACCCTCTATCACCAGGTGTATGCAGAAACTCTACCTGAAACCGGCGGCTTTCTCTTGGTTCGTTCAGCAACCTGGGGTGGGCAGACCAATGGTGTGATCGTTTGGCCCGGAGACCTCGACGCGAATTTCGCAAAGCATCGCGAGCGAGTCATGGACGGAGATGAAGAATACGGTGCTGTTGGTGGCTTAATTGCAAGTATCATCGCAGGTCTTAGTCTGGGGCCATCGGGTTATCCATTCTACGGCTCGGACACGGGCGGCTATAGACGCGCGCCACCCAGTAAAGAAGTGTTCACGCGCTGGTTTCAGCAAACGGCGCTGTCCAGCGTTATGCAAGTCGGGACAAACACAAACAATGTCGCATGGGAATTTGACGCAGACACTGGTTTCGATGAAGAAATGCTCGACTGGTATCGAATTTACACCCGGTTGCATTTACGTTTATTTCCGTATGCATGGACCTATGCGCGTCAAATTAAACAAACCGGTCGGCCGATTCAACGCGCCTACGGTCTCCAATATCCCGAGGCAGGACTTCATCCATCTGATGTGTATTTCTTCGGTGACGATCTCCTTGTGGCACCGGTTGTTGTCGGAGATGCACGGACGAAGCTTGTGCCCTTCCCAGATGGAGAATGGCTAGACTGGTGGACGGGTGAGACCATCGAAGGCGGTCAAGAGTTGGGGGTTGATGCACCGCTCTCGAAGCTCCCATTGTATGTGCGAGCGGGTGGAATTATCCCACTCTTGCGGGAGACCATCGATACGCTCTCACCGACCACTGTCGAGGGCATAGAGTCTTTTGCGAATGATCCTGGCCGTCTGCATGTGCGAGTCGCAGCTGGCCCCGAACACAGTTTCACCCTCTACGATGGCACGACCATCACACACCGAACAGATGGAAATGACCTGGTCTTGACATCCACTGCCGGTGAAACGTACCCGGCATTGCGTCAGTATGATGTAATGAACCTCACCGGTGCCCCCATGGATGTCCAATACGGCGCCGTGTCGCTCAACAGAGTCGAGAGTTCAATGGAATTAGCTGCGGGTGAAGCGGCTTGGCTATGGGATACAGAGAAGAACGTAGTCCACGTCAAAGTCGATGGAATAGAAGACATCCGACTGATGGGCGTTCGCTGAACGCGCCTAGTGTGCTTCTGACTTGAGCCGCATGGCGATTTCTGTGGGCAAGGGAAACCAACGCAAGGACTCATAGTCGGCGTTTAGAGTCAACTTATCGGGTGTACGCCCCGATGCCTTGCCTGAGTCTTGCATTACGGAGCGGGCTTCACTTAAGTGAGCAGACAAGGCTGCCTCGGGTTCGGTCGCATGACGCGATCGGTATTCCATCCGACCACCACTGTATCCAATTCGATGCAGGCTCATCTTTGACCCCGCATCAGCTTGATGATGGCGCCAACGGCCTGTTTCAGGACAGAACTCATAATCCGGTAACAGCCGCCATCCGTGTTCGGCAATCAAAAGAACCGCCTCCACCAAATAGTCGAATACAGTCTCTGAAATAAAGTAATTGAAGTTCATCCTCGCCCAACCCGGTTTCACGCCTCTACAGCCACGCAGAACTTCTTTTTGAATGGCTTCGGCCCGAGCCAAATCGATATTGAGCAACCTGTGTCCGTATGGACCCGCACACTGCCAACCCCCTCTAGATTGAATGCCAAAAAGATCATTGAGTAAGGCAACAACGAAGTGATGGTGGAGATAGCGCTCATCGTCATAACGAACCATGAACGAGACGATAGACAGTCGCCAACGGTCATGGTCACCCAGGATTCTGATATTTGGATTGGCTTTCCACTTGGCGATGGCCCGCCGGATATAGTCGTGTTCACGCGTCTGAATCATCTCCACCCCAACAGCTTCTTTGAGCTGAAAAGTCAGTCCAGCGCGGACCGCACCGAGGATATTGGGTGTCCCGGCCTCTTCACGTTCTACAATATTCGAGGAAAACACGTGCTGATCCTGACTGACATAATCGACAGTGCCACCCCCAGGCGAGGACGGAACGCGATTTGTGAACAAGTGCTTTTTGGCAATTAAGATACCGGGTGTACCGGGACCACCGATGAATTTGTGAGGCGAGAGAAAAATGGCATCTTTATAGACAAGCTGACCGTCAGGCTTCTCGTCAGCCATGTTCATTTCGATTTCGACATATGGACCCGCCGCGGCAAAATCCCAGAAAGAGAGTGCGCCATGCTTGTGAAGCAGCGCGGCGATGTCCCGCGTATTCGACCCAACACCAGTCACATTTGACGCAGCTGAGAAAGACCCTATCTTAAGTGGCCTCGCCGCATACTTTCTGAGTTCTGCATCAAGCTGCCGCTGGTCAACACGCCCATTCTCGTCTTCGTCGATGACAACCACGTCGGCAATAGACTCTCTCCAGGGCAGTTCATTGGAATGATGCTCATAAGGGCCGATAAAGACCACCGGCCGTTCAGCCTCAGGGATCTGCCCTGTTAAGTGGTATCGTGCGTCTAGGTCGGCCGGCACGGCTAAATTTAAAACGGCAATGATCTTATTGATGGCGGCGGTCGCCCCGGAACCACAGAAAATAACAACGTCTCGTTCATCGGCACCAACTGCCTCTGCAATGATCTCTCGAGCATCATCACGATACTGAGTTGTTTGTCGTCCTGTCCCAGACATCTGAGTGTGGGTATTCGCATAAAAAGGCATCACCTCACGACGGATGAAATCCTCGATAAAATTAACACTCTGACCCGATGCCGTGTGATCTGCATAGACAACTCTACGGACTCCATAAGGCCCATCAATCGCCTGATCACAGCCGATAATTGAATCACGAATCGTCTCAATTAGGCGCTCTATTCTGTCCGACATCGAAAACCCCATACATATAAAATGTAGCACCTGTTTGCTCTGCCCAGTCGTGCTTCCCCATGTCCAGCATAACGCTGAGATAATTGAAGTCAACCGTGCCAAGACACAGAATTGATAACAATGTCGATACCTTGGAGTATCTGATAGACGATTGCTGGCCAAAATACTGATTTTGTCACTTGAATCCGTAGATCAGCTGGGGTAGACGCACTGGGTCGAGCGCGCTATGGGGGGCTATAGGTGACGCTCGAGGAGACGAAAGAAAATGAAGGACCACATGCAGTTAGGTCAACATGAGACGCTGAGCGTAGATCCGATCATCGATGGCCACGGCATGGTCATACAAATCTCACCAGGAAGCCCCCCCCCACGCATCCCAGTTAAGGCTGTCAGTACAAGCTGGTCGCGCCTGATGATTTGCTTACAGGACATGCAATCGGAGACAGGCCCCTGGCGAGTCACCCCTCCGAATGATGGGACAGTACCCGCTTGCTAAGCGAAAGACCGCAAGGGGCTGCTTGGAGTCAAGAGCGATTCCTGAAAGCCTATCGGTACGCTGCTCTGGCGCACAAAACTCAGACGATGCCTGATCAAGACCGCTTACCGTACTGTGTACACGTAGGCATGGTCACCATGGAAATCTGTGCCGCCTTAACAGTCGAATCGTTTTTGAAGCCAAACCTGGCAATCCAGTGTGCATGTCTCCATGATGTCTTGGAAGACACGGCAATCACCTACGCTGAACTCAAGGCGTCCTTTGGTTCTGATGTGGCAGACGGGGTAGCGGCTTTAACTAAGAACGAAAATTTGAGCAAGGCCGACGCAATGCTCGATTCAGTGAACAGATTACTGTCACAGCCGCCTGACGTCAGAGCAGTCAAGCTGGCTGACCGCATCACCAACCTACAGCCACCGCCACCGCATTGGACCCTTGGGAAAAGGCGGGCTTACGCCAAGGAAGCTAGAATGATTCTGGAGAAACTGGGATCGGCCAGCGAGTACCTCAGAATGCGTTTGAATGAGGCTATCGCGGCGTATGAGGCTCACTTTTGCTAAACTGTCGAGCCCTTAGTTGTAAACTGAACCCACAAGCTTCTTAATTTCGGTATCGCTTAAGGGGGCAGGCTGACCATCGTACTGCCATTGTACATTGGCGAGACAGCGCATGGTTGCGTATTTCGCATCATATCCCATTCGTCGCAGCAACCCTGCCTGTTCCAACACGGCCCGATGCACCTGCTGCTTCGGGCCTTTTCGGGTTCCACTTACCTGAGAGTCCATCCAATCAAATGGCATGCCATCACCTCCTACTGAGCGTACGCTAACACGCTACTATGACCGCTGTGAAGAGCCTGTTAGCCTAGTTTGATAGAGCCTGCTCGACCAAACGACGGACAAGCCCCGGATCAACCTCCGCTTTATGCGCTTTCATCACGGCCCCCATGACAGCACCAAAATGAGCCGTTGGTCCACCCAATCCGGCAACGGCATCATCAACCCATTGCCTCATGGTCGCCTCATCGGCTTTCTTCGGAAGCCACGCTCCGACTGTCTCAAGCTCCCATTTGATCTGGTCGACATGCTCCTGAGCTTCGGGTCGGTCGATCTCTTCAAATTGCGCCAGCGCCTTTTTCTGACTCTTGCAATACTTTTCCATGACCTCGAGCCAGAGGGCATCATTCACGTCCCCAGTAAAGCCGCTCCCAATCGTCCGCTCGCCCATCTTAGATTTGAGCATGCGAATCAAACCAAGCATTTGCTTGTCACGGGCTTTCATTGCCGCCTTCATTTTCGTGTTTAAATCATCTTGAATCGCCATCATCTTGCTCCTCTGAGTTTGGGCTAATTGTTTGCGCATCTAGTCGTGATTTGTAAAGTCCAACTGCAAACTATCGCCCAGTTTTTCTGTTAAATAAGCCTTTAATCGTTTTTTAAGTCGCGCTTCGATCTGCCTTATCCGCTCTCGTGATACATCAAAACGAGTGCCCAATGCAGCAAGTGAAATGGGGTCCTCCGCAATTAAACGCTCGTACCAAAGGGCAAGTTCCCGCTCATCGGTCAGCATCTCGGCGAACGCTTTCATCTGAACGTCTACGGTGGTCATCAAGCCTGAATGGACAACCTGCGACTCCACGTCGTCCGCGCTGTCCGCGATTAAATCTCCAAGGGTACGCCCATCATCATCGGAGGCATTTCTAGGTGCCGTAAGCGATAGGGTCGGCTTGCGAAGTAACGTCGCGGCAACAACATCGTCTTCCGATACGTCGAGATTATCAGCCAGCATTTTCGGTGTCGCTTCACCAAACTCGTTCATGAGTCGAGCCCTCTCTTTTTCCAATCGAAAAAAGAGTTTTCGACCAGCCCGTGTATTGGCAAAGCTAATCATCCGGAAATTTTTTAGAATAAACTGCAAAATTAAAGCGCGAATCCAGTAGCGCGCGAAACTGCTAAACCGCACTCCGCGATATGGATCAAAGCGTTTGACAGCTTCAGCCAACCCGATATTGCCCTCTTGAATCAAATCGAGAACATTGACCCATGCACGTCGGTATTCCATTGCAATTTTGACGACGAGTCGAAGGTTGCCTGTGACGAGTTTACGGGCAGCGGCTTTGCTGCCAGATTCAAAATAGGTCGTCGCGTGTTCAATTTCTTGTTCACGCGTCAATAAGGGATACCGCCTGATCTCAGCCAAATAGCGCGTCAACTCATCAGCCGCGAGTAGTTCTTTCGAGCTGACATCCATGCGCGCGGGCGGACGTTCCTCTCGTTCGACGACTTTGATTTTTGTCTCGTCCTTGTCGGACACAACCGTTCCCTAATTCAATGTAGGCCCATGGATGTTAATCGCAAAAGCCCAGTCGTCAACACCCCTGTTTTGAAAGATCGGCTCCGATCAGCCGCATTCAGTTGCAGACAACGCAATTTTTCGGCACCCTCTGCAAGAGTTTGGCGACAAGGGATGTGATATGGATCTCAAAGATGAGATGAGTAATCGAATTAAAGCCGCTTTTGATGATGCAGAGGTCCACTTAGCAGACTATACCGGCGGTGGTGACCATTGGGAAGCAACCATCGTGTCGGCTGCATTCGAGGGCATGTCGAGGCTTCAAAAGCATCGAAGTGTGTATGCTGCTTTGGGAGAGCTTATGCATGGACCGATTCATGCACTTACTTTTCGAACATTAACCCCTGAACAATACGAAACGGAGACCAGCTAAAGATGTCTGACACAACTCAAGAAAGAATCGATGAAATTGTCAAAAAGTATCCAATCATGCTGTTTATGAAGGGCAGTCCCGACCAACCACAATGTGGTTTTTCATCTCGCGTTGCGATGATCTTAAAAGATCACGGCAAACCCTTCGCATCGTTTGATGTTCTCAGTGACCCCACCATTCGTGAGGGCATTAAGACCTATGCTAATTGGCCGACAATTCCACAGCTCTATATCGACGGCGAGTTTGTAGGTGGAAGCGATATCGTAAGCGAAATGTACTTGAGCAACGAGCTTCAAACATTGCTCGATGCAGCGACTGGCAAAGCCTAAGCCCGCCCTTGATAAAACGGGCTAAAGCGGCGCGACCCCTACTCTGCTCGGATGAAATGGCGACCATCGTCATGATTTACGGCTTCAAGCGTACCTAAGTTCACTTGGTCGTCTAACCACGCATCAGCCTCTTCCTCGGGCCAACCTGTCAACTCGACAACAATGGCCGGGGTTAGAGGGTGCTCGTGGTCGAGTAGAATGTTCGATGCTTGCTCTTTACTCGCGGAATCAACATCGATGCTGACACCGCTCATTTCCTCGGCAGGTGAGTCATCACCCGGTTGAGCATCTCCATCGAAAAATGACTCGATGTCCTCACGGGTTAATTGATTGACCGGGAAACGCCCTTGTTCGACAGTCATATCGAAGAGCGCCCGTTTTCGATCTTGCAGGGCAATCACTTTTTCCTCGACCGTGTCGCGCGCGACGAATCGATAGGCAACGACGGGCTTGGTCTGGCCAATTCGATGAGCACGATCGGTTGCCTGGTCCTCAACGGCGGGATTCCACCATGGATCGAGATGAATCACATGGTCGGCTCCAGTGAGATTTAAACCCGCTCCGCCCGCTCTGAGGCTGATGAGAAAAACAGGTGGGCCTTCGGGATCGTTCCATTTTTTGACTAATTCATGGCGCTTGGTCGTCCGCCCGTCGAGATACAAATACGTCCAATTATTTTTATCTAGCCGAGGGATGACACGCTGCAGTAAAGAGGTCCATTGCGAAAACACGAGGGTACGATGACCGGCCGGGATGGTCTTATCGAGTGTGTTTACTAAAAGATCGAGTTTCGCTGACTCTTTGACTTCCTCAGCTTCGGGAAAAGGCAATAGACCCGGGTCGCAACATGCTTGTCGAAGGCGCATTAATGCTTCAAGCACGGGTAGAGTGGACCGACCAACCCCAGTCTCGTTGACCTTCTTGAGGACACTTTGCCGATACGTATTTCGAACGCGTTCATACAAACGTCGTTGTTCCGGCCCCAATTCACAATAAAGAACCTGCTCTTGTCTGGGTGGCAGTTCCTGCGCCACTTCACTCTTCAATCTTCTCAAAATGAAGGGGCGAATGCGTCGCTGAAGTCTCGACAGGGCTTCTTCGTCTCTATTCCGCTCAATGGGAATCGAGTATCGCCGCCTAAATGCTGTCCTGGGCCCAAAGAAACCAGGCATGAGGCACTCTAGAATACTCCAAAGTTCCAAGAGCCTATTTTCCAACGGAGTGCCCGTGAGCGCGAGACGAAAACTCGCTGTCAATCCGCGCGCGACCTTAGCAACGTGACTCTCAGGATTTTTAATGCGCTGGGCCTCATCGAGGACCAAGCATTTCCAAGACCTCTTGAATGCATCAGCCGCATACCTCAAAAGCCCATAGGATGTAACGATAATGTCCGCGTCCTCTGGTGGCTCCTTCGGTCGATTGGATCCATGATAGACAACCACCTTTAGGTCCGGCGTAAAACGGGCTGCTTCTTCTTCCCATGCATAAATGACAGATGTGGGTGCGACAACCAACGACTGTCCACCTTCAGAGGATTGATGTTCATCGAGCAGGAGAGCAAGAGCTTGGACGGTCTTACCCAGACCCATATCATCGGCAAGGACACCGCCGAATGAGCGGTCTTTAAGCCAAGCAAGCCATCGGAAACCGGCTTGCTGATATTCGCGTAGATCGGCTTTGAGGCCTGACGGCTGGACCCGGTCTGGTACTGATGAGGCTTCTTCTAGTTCAGCCATGCGTTCTTCCCAAATGGACACATCTCCATCGGCTTCGCCAATGAGATCCGCTAACATGGGCGCTGCGTAATGAGGAATACGGCCCTCATTTGTTGCCCGAATGGCTTCGAGTTCTTCGTGTACAACCCCGTGCCGTTGTAACCACTCCATGGGTAAATGAACGAGTGTACCATCGTCTAAGCGATGAAAGCGTTCTCCCTTTCGCCAGCTCTTTAAAACGTCAAGACTGTCGATGACCTGACCGTCATGGGAGAATTCGACCTTTAAATCTAACCAATCCGTTTCGGACGGAACACTGACCTTCGTAGCCAAACGTCCACTGACCTTAAATCGAAGTAGATCTCGATCAGCATCGACATGCCAGCCCTCGGGCAGCCTGGGAAGCCCATCGAGTAGAATGCGGTACGCCGCGTCTCCTTCTATCCGTGCAGGGAGCGCAACGCCCAAGGTCGCACGCGCCTCAGCTCTTAGATTCGCTTCCCGATGCGGGTCTCTTCGAAAAATACCTCGTTTTGATCGATGCTGGCTGTTTAAGGTGGCCGCTGCGACCTCATATTCATCGCCATCGAGACGATAAACATAGGCGAGGTCCAGACATAGAAATGACTCATCCTCGTACAAACGAATCCGACCGGTGATGCGGTCTGCATCGAGAATCTCGGGGAGCCTTGGCCCATCCATTAGGCATGGCAATGCACTGGCGAGAACAACTCGATCGACAAATAGGTCGACCTCATCGACCGACAATCTCGGTAGTCCCTCGATCAACCGGTTGGACACCTCTAACAAACGTGAATCTGCTAGTGGGCGGATGGTGCCATCGGCACACACCGCAAACCCATTTCCAAAAGGGTACAATTTAATGATTAACGGCTCCCAAGAGAGCGAGATTTCATCGCCCTCTTCGACGGCCGTCAAAGTCGGTAGAAATGGAGTGCGTATAGGCTTCAGCCTGGCCTCACCGTACCAAAGGTCATCCACGTCCAAGAGATGGTCAAAAACGCGGGCGATCACGCGCTGCCGGAAATCCGCCACCTTCGGTCCGGCCGATTGGACGGTCGAACGATTCCACTGCCGCAGAAGCGAGACCAAGTCGTGAATCGCAGAATCTTCATTGTTTATACAGGCTCGATCCAGTCGAATCTCGGACCCATCATCGGTCATTAATCGGGGACGCATGGCCCGACCATCGCTTCGGGACCAACGAATTAACTCCCGTTCAAGTGGCAGTGCATCAGGGCGATTTGATGGCGCATCCGTCAAGCGATAGCGAATTCGGCCAAGGGGATACATTTCCTGTTGGGACTGTCGACCTGCAACAACATCGTGTAGCTCAAGTTCCCATTCCGGCAGGTTGAACATCGGCTTGTATTGCGGCATGTTCCAGCAATGAACGAGGATGGCGGCGGCCACTTCAGAACATTGCCCACCGTGTCGGGCATTTCTATCGCTGGACCAGATGCCTTTTAATGGGAATCCGTCATCATCTCCCTGATAACTCACCATGGACTCATCGCCGACCCACCAATCGCGATTGGACTTGCGGCTGAGGGGAACAACGGGAGGTAAGGGCCACGGCAGTAATCCTGGCTCACATGCCCAATCTAGGCCCAGCCGTCTTAAGACGGCTAAAGCCCGCTCTTTTGTCACTATCTTGCGGTCAGGTTGACGCAACAAACCTGTCATCGTGATGAACCTCGTGGTGGCACTTAACGCACCACCCTATTAATCATTGTCGAACAGTACTGGAGCGGCCTTAAAAGCACCGCCACTGTGAACCAGTATCGTCGTCGGTAAACTTGCCAATAGGCGATTATAGTCGCGAAAAACTTGTTTCGCATCATCTTCTTTATTCGGGAGTCGCATTCCTACGATCGCGAGGTCAGCATCCCGGCTGTATTCAGCCATTAAATCATTGATCGGCATCTCATTGGACAATAAAACGACCGGCTCGGCTGTCAATCGAGCACTCTTGAGGTGCTGCTTGAGCCGAGCTTGTCCTTGAACACGGTCATTTTCGGAGTTGACTACCGTAATGACCTTCACCCGGGCACCGCGCCAACGGCGGTCAGCCGAGATTAAATAGGCCAAGAGCAGCATCATACCACCATTTGCTTGCAAACCGCGCCACCAAATATGAATTTCTTTGCGGCTTCCGTAATGTTTTCCGTGGTCGTAGTTAACTAACATCAACGTGTTTTCCAAGAGCACAAGCTCTTGCAGCATGCCCAGATACTCGTCTGCGCGTTCTTCCTTACTAGACCAACCAAGCATCACAGTGTTCGCCTCAAGGCTGCCGATGCCATACGATTGAGCGATCGTCACGATGCCCCGGTAGACCTCAGGGACGATGTCGACCCGAAAAAACACGTTGGAAAAATCGCCCTGAGAGCCATGCAGCGCTCTCTGTTTCTCTGCCCGTACGCTGGCCAGGTCGGATACATCACCCTGTAACATCTCAATATAAGAGGTAATGCCCTGCTCTTGGACAACCGATGCCCCCAATTCCAGTAGGTGACTTCGACGCGCCTTATCTCCACCGAATATAAGCAGATTGGGACGCCAATTCTGGTCGTGATAATCGGTTTTATGTAAATGCTGTAAGGCCGTTCGCACTAAGGCAGACCATAAACCATGTCGAGCATCGCCAAAGGTGACATTGAGAGATCGACGCTGAACGAAGGTATAAATCAATAAACAAATGGCCGCTGCGGCGAGCATGGAGCCGAAGCTGATGATGCTCATGACATAGAAGCAAGCACCAGCGCCTAAGAGCGGAACCCATGCGGATATTTTAAAAGTCGGTCGAAAGCTTGGATTGGACGCCCATATCTCGAGACCGCAGGCCAAATTCGTGATGCCATACGTCGCAAGAAAAAAGATGGTCAGTACCTGAGCGATTGCATCCAAAGTACCGAGCGTCATGCCGACTACAGCGAGCCCGAAACAAAACCAAAGTCCGATCACTGGCTCGTTTGCCGGTCCTCGGCCTCGACCA
>MDTC01100638.1_pt1 | contig 65725 bp, 69 predicted proteins | sample 811181 | NCBI WGS metagenome assembly MDTC01 (sample SAMN05326644, study PRJNA326480) | marine metagenome | isolation source: seawater | place: Pacific Ocean: North | collected 2011
ATGGATATTCTGCTGCATCACTGGCAACCATAGCGAAAGAAGCCGGTTACACTCCGACAGCCCTCCGGCATTATTTTTCAGATAAGGCTGACTTGTATTCCGCAGTTTTTGCTGCCACGGCAAATGAAGTTTATCCACAGATCGTACAACACCTGTATTCGCCTACCATGGCTGAAGCGATTGAAGGATCTATGACAAGAATGTTTCACATAGATAGAGATTTTCCAAACTACACAGAGTTCCTATCAAGGGTGCCCGCCGAGTTGCGAAGACATCCTCACCTGAAGGATCGAGTTGAAGTTCGTGAAAATTTCACAGAGTTCTTTTACTCCTCACTTATTGCAATGGGAAGAAAGACAGGGGAATTAGAAAGCTTGACTGATGAATTCGCTATTAAGTTTTTCCGCATTGCGATGCAAGGATGGATTTACGAAGGTCACTATTCAAATAATGTGAATCTAACAACTCAAACTGCTTTAGTTAAACTGCTACAAAGGCTATAACCGTAACCGACAGTAAAGCGTAAAAGAGTTTCTTCAGCTCATCTTCATGCCATGGTCTTCTAGTCCTGCCAAAGTTCGCGAAGCCATGGAAAAAGCTAATTCTTTGACCCTGGGGCTTTCAATATCGTTGATCAGGGGAACTGCGCAAGCGATACTAAGGCTATACAAAATAGAGCTTTTATATAGTTGGTGCACTTCATCGCCCCTGATCTCTAGCCCAAAAGACTCTAAGCATTTAATATAGTAATTAAGCAGCTCAACCTCATGCGATCTCCGGTTGTCAATAGAAAGTGACTGGACCATATGATATGTAATATCGAATGTTGAAGGGGCGAAGCTGCACCCTTGCCAATCAACAATTATTACCTCATTTCCTTCATTGCTGAAAAGGAGGTTATCTGCACGTAAGTCGCTATGGATTAGAGTGCTAGAGAAGTTTGATAGGTTACTGAGCATATCGTCAATCATTTCGGCGAGGTTGTCTGCTGAAATATGTGGGTAGGGCCTATTTTGCTCGTCTAGGATTTCTGTAAGTGTTTCCCATCCAAGTCTTGTAACGGTAGTGAGATTCGTTCTTCTTCTTTCATCATTCAATCTGGGAAGCCATTGTGATTTGGATAAATCAGGATTCTCCCACCAGTGTGCATGCATAGATGCAGCTTCCTTGATAACGAGTTTTGACTTGTCAATGGTAATGCCGGCTAACTGGTCAACGCCCTGATCAAATTTAATGAATTCTTGAAGAATTAGATACTCCGAAGTATCTGGGTTAAAAAAACTGGCATATATTTCCGGAGTGGATATGGGCGTTTGGCGAAGCAATTCATCGTAGCAACGTAATTCCCGTTCATGAGTTCCTCCACGTTTGGCATTATCCAATGCTTCTTTTCGTTGTGCAGAAAATTTAGCGACGATCTCTTTTGATCCATTATCTGTTCGGATGGTTAATTTATAAATTTCGCCAAGCATGCCACGGTCCGCTCCGACGCGCTGATAATGAAACTCTTGAATCTCAAGGTCCAAACTTTCGCTCAGAAATGAATCATCTATTTCATTAATTGATAGTGGAAACGGTGGCAGTTTTAGCACGGCTTACAGAAGACTAGCGAACTCTTTAGATTCTGCCTCAAGAAGTCGACGATGCCATTCTTTCACACTGTCCCTTCTCGTTCGATCCATGGCAAGGTTGACAAGTTCTCCCGGGTCTTCAAAGAGATCGTAAAGTTCATGCTCTTGATCATCAAAGTGGGAATCTGGGCCAAAGATCTTTTCATGAGCAATTGGGGTTCCTCGTGTGGTGCTTGACCCACCAACGCCATAATACCGAGAGTATTTGAAACGACCATCAAAGATTCCACGGCTCGCGTATCTAGTGTTTATAAGACCATCGTACCAAGCCCAATCTTGAGCAAAGAGAACATATTCTCTTCCGGTTTCATCTGGATTAGACCAGATTGGAAGCATTGACTGGCCAGGTAAATTAGCTTCCTCTTTACTGATTCCCCCCAGTTCGCAGATTGTTGCAGCAAGGTCAACAGGGCTCATCATCGCATCGGAGACCGTACCGGATTTCGTTATTCCAGGTGCCACTACATAAAGGGGAATTCGCATAGTTTCTTCATAGTTCCATGGACCTTTTGAACGCAGCCCATGCGACCCACACTGGTCCCCATGATCAGCAGTAAAAATAACAATTGTGTTATCCCATGATTTCGTATCATCAAGAGCATTCAAGATGAGCGACAAGCTTTGGTCACTCATCTGATGCAACTTGAGATAGTAGTCAAGAAGACGTATCCATTTGCCATGGTCTTTGGGGTCTAGGTACCCATTTGACCGAGACATCTCATTCATGAATCTCCGGTGAACGTCAGGTTTTGTATGCAAATCATCATGAAAATTCATTGGCAATTCTGTGAACCACTCTTCATATGGCAAATTGAACGCTGGTAGAGGGTCTTCGCGCCCCCAGTCATAAGTTGCGTACCTATCTTTTAATGCTTTTACTTGAGCAGCATTTTCTTGTTGGTACCAAGGTTGGTCCATCGGAAACCACATAACGTCATGCGGGTTAACAAGACCTACTGAAAGAAACCAAGGCTGTGTCTCATTGCTTCGATCATGTATCCAGTCCGCAGCAGACCGAGCGATTGGTTCATCGAATTCAACTCCGCTTCCTGCTTGCCCCCAAAAGGCTTTGTCGTTACCTTCCCAGTCGCTGAAACCGTATGCGTCCATATCTGGGAATGCATCAGGCGCCAAGTGCCATTTACCTTTGTAGCCCGTGTAATATCCTTTGTTCCGAAATAATTTCCCTAACGTTTGAGCATCAGTTGACAGTTCACCATTGGCTGGCATTATGCAGTTTTCATTGACTCCATGCACAGGAAGATATTGCCCTGTAAATAGAGTCCCCCTCGCTGGAGAGCAAGGAGATGTATGAGTGTAATATCTAGTGAATTCAAGACCTTGATCCATTAGGCGTTGCCTTGCCGGAAGAGCAAATTCATCTGGAATCCAGTCTCGTTGTCGCTCTTGGTCTGAAACAATTAAAAGAATGTTTGGTTCGTTCATTTAATTAAAACTAGCAGTAAATACTTATTGATTGCATCTCTCAAACTAATTCTGAAACTATTTTGAACCTTTATTAGATGAGAATTTTCCTGTCATTTATTTCTGAACTAAAACTGAACTCACTAAGACAAAGAAGAGACCATGTTTGTACCACTGACTATAAAAGATCATCTTGAACGCGCCGACCTTGTATATGGAGACCGGATAGGAATCTTAGATGAACCAGATCAACCTGCCCTGCCCCTAGAAGACATGACATATGGGGAATTTGCGTTAAAAGCAAAAGCTATGGCAAAAGGGTTTGAGGGACTCGGTGTCGGTCAAAAAAGTCGGGTTGCGTTAGTTTCCCATAATGCTTCTCGAATGCTTACCTTCCTCTTTGGGACAACGGTATGGGGACGCATAGGGGTTCCGATTAACTTTCGACTTAATCAAGAAGAAATTAGCTACATTATTGAACATAGCGGCGCGGAAGTTTTGCTTGTTGACCCTGAATTAGAAGATGATCTTAAAGGGATCAAAGTAAAGCATTTCATTTCCTTAGGTAACCAATCTGACGAAATCCTCTACAAAGCTGGAGAACCCTCCCTTTGGACTCCAGACGAAGATGCTACAGCCACAATTAATTACACCAGCGGCACAACGGCGAGACCCAAAGGTGTCGAAATGACGCATAGGATGTTGTGGACTAATGCTGCAATTTTTGGTTGGCAAACAGGTGTTAGCGATCGCGATGTCTACCTTCATACGCTTCCGATGTTTCACTGCAATGGTTGGGGAATGCCTTTTGCCTTAACTGCAATGGGCGTACCCCAAGTCGTTCTCCGAAAAGTAGATGGAAACGAAATACTAAAACGAATTGAGAAACATGGGGTCACATTATTATGTGGAGCTCCAGCAGTGGTAGTTGCAATCCTAGATGCAGCTGCAGAATGGGATGGCCCGATACCAGGAGCTGGGAAAACGAGAATTGTCGTCGCAGGGGCACCACCTCCAACTTCAATAATTGAAAGAATAGAAACTGAGCTGAATTGGGAATTTATCCAAATTTATGGGCTTACAGAAACAGCACCGTTACTAACCATGTCACGAGGAAGGTCAGAATGGGATGAGCTATCAACAAATAAAAGAGCAAAGTTGCTAGGTCGTGCAGGAGCACCAGCCATTGGAGTATCGCTTAAAGTTGCAGAAGATGGAGAGATATGCGCACGATCAAACCATGTTCTAAAAGGATATTGGAATCAACCAGAAGCCACAAGTGAAGCTATACGCGACGGGTGGTTCCATACTGGCGATGGTGGCTATATCGATGATGATAATTACGTCACGATCGCTGATCGGAAAAAAGATGTGATTATTTCCGGAGGCGAGAATATTTCTTCAATAGAGGTAGAAGATGTCTTATTTGCGCATGAACAAGTAACTGAAGTAGCTGTTATAGGTGTTCCAGATGAGAAATGGGGAGAGACAGTAAAAGCCCTAGTCGTTGTTGAAGGTGATATTTTAGAAGAAGAACTCATAGCGTTTTGTCGAGAGAAACTAGCTCATTACAAATGTCCAACCACAATCGAATTTCGAAATGAACTGTCAAGAACCGCCACTGGGAAACTTCAGAAGTATAAGCTACGTGCCCCCTATTGGGATGGTCACGAGAAACAAGTAAATTAACTCAGGAGAGATATGGATGCTGAAGCTTACAACGTAATAAAAAAATTTTGGGAGAACCAAGACTCTGGAGACTACACAACCACAGAGCACTTATTTGCTGAAGATGCCCTCTTCGTTGACCCTGTTTACGGAACCTTTCAAGGAAGAGAACAGATAGGAGCATTTCTTCTTAAAATGAACCAAGCAGTAACCTCAATCAATGGAGTATTCCGGTTAGAGAAATTATCAGGTAATGAAACAACGGCTTGGGCTCAATGGTCATTCACCTCAGACCATGGGTACCGCGAAGGTGTAGGAGTTTATGAAGTGTCGAATGGCGAAATTACCTACTATCGCGACTACATGAATGAGTCTTCTGGGGATTAGGTCCGCTAATCTGAGAGAATTTCCTCACCGATGACTGGTCCTGGTTTCAACCTAAAGAACGCGCCAAGTACCATAGCGAATGCAGCTCCGAAATAAAGAACAGCTGACAACGAGGTTGCATCTACAAGAGGCCCTGCAATCAGATTTCCGAATGGGACGGTCCCACCAAATGACAAAACCCAAATAGCTGCTACTCTGCCACGTATATTTTCGTCAACATGTTCTTGCCAATACGTGCTTAGCGTTGTCGGGAGAATCAAATAGAACAATCCAACAAAGAAGATAGCGAAGTATCCGATAGTTATTGAGCGCAGGAAGACAAGCCATGCAAGGGTTAATCCAAACCCAATACAAGACAACCTTATGAGGATATTGCGCCGGGCTTGAAGTAATACAGTGCCTACAAGTGAAGCTCCAAATAACGCCCCAAAGCCAAACATCGCATAAAACCAGCCGTACTGAGTGCTCTTTGCATCTATACCCATATTCACTTCGGCAATTGCGGGTAATTGTCCGATAAATGGCAAGCAGAAAAAAGAAAAGAGGGACATAAGAGTCAAAGGTCGCCCTACTTGTGGAGCCTTGAATGCTATTCGGAAACCTCCAAAGAGGCGATCCCGTAAATTCCTAGGTTCTGCAGAAGCAGGCGGAATAGTTGTGAGGACTATTGCAACTAGAACGAAGAGATATGTTACAGCATTTAAGCTAAAGACCTCAGCGAAACCAAACCTACTAGTTAACCACCCTCCCAATGCTGGGCCGATAACACGAGCTCCGTTCATTGACATTGAATTCAACGCGACCGCAGCTTGTAAGTTCTTTTTTCCAGCTAATTCAGGAATTACAGATGTGAAAGCTGGCGCATACACTCCTTGACCCAACCCAATGATGAATACTATTACCAATAAAGAGTTCTGACTTATTTCTCCATCAGCAACGTTCACAGCTAAGACTACTGTCCAGACAAGTTGCCAAATTTGGGTTAAAAAAAGGATTTTGCGTCTATTGCCTGTATCAGCGAGAGAACCCCCAACCAAGCTCAGCAAAGCAAGAGGTCCAAGGTTCGCAAAGATTATCGCTCCTAAATATCCGCTTGAACCACTAATTTCCCAAGCGAGAACTCCTAGTGCCGCAGCTTGCATCCACCGCCCGATGCCAGAGAGAAAAGACCCAATATAGAGTCTCCTGAAGGCAGGGATCGCAAGAGCATCACGTGTTGTTCCTCTTTCGGGGGTGTCAGGCATAGGTTCCCACAGTAGGGGAAACGCAACTCAAACCTTGAGAAGCATGGAAAATAGTTATTGTGATTACAGTCACAAGATTCAGAAAATTGTGTACCCTCCGTCAACGCAAACCTGTTGTCCCGTATGAAATGTTTGTGAGGGATCAGCGAGGAAAGCTCCTACTTCTCTAAATTCTTTCGGATCAGCCCAACGACGAACAGGAGTTCTTCTGGTAGTAACTTCACGAAATTTATCGTTCTCAAAAGCGGGACTGGCTAACTCCGTCACTGTCCAACCAGGTAACAAGCAGTTAACTCTTATTTCGTAACGTGCCAAACTAACAGCGAGGGCACGGACCAGGCCGGTTACAGCTGTTTTAGCAGTTCCATATGCTTCATTACCACCAGCACCATGTATCGCTGATGTCGATGAAACAGCAACAAGGCTACCTCCGGAACCCTGAGAGATAAGTTGCTTTGCAGCTTCTCTAAGGCAAATAAACACTCCGTCAAGATTCACTGACATCACTTGACGCCATTGCTCCAGTGAAGTGTCCATGAACCGAGAACCTGTCCCCGCACGTCCTGCGTTGGCAAATAAACCATCAATTCGTCCGAAGTCTTTTACCGTTGATGCGAGAGTTCTCACAACATTTTCTTCATTGCTGACATCGCAAATATAGGAGTTTGCTTCAATTCCTAAATCCTTAAGGAAATTAACTGCATGCTTATTTTTTGTTTCATTCCTAGCCCATATAGCTACTGCACCACCAGCTTCAGCTATACCTTCAGCCAAGCCAAGTCCTATGCCTCCGTTTCCTCCGGTAATAACGAAAACTTTTTCTGACAGGTCAGGCATTTCCCTCTACTTCATTAAATTCATCTAATAATTCAGCGAGTAACGTGACATGATCCAAATCATCTTCATCTAGCACCTGAAAATAGATTCGGCTGACACCCATCTGCTGAAAAGAACGTATGCGTTCTCGAGCCTCATCTAGAGTTCCGGCAACTCCATTTTCTCTTAACTCAGCAAGATCTCGACCAATGTTTCCAGAGCGTTTCTCTAATTCACTCTCGGATGTTCCGATACATAAAACTTGAGCAACTGAAAAGACCATACTGTTAGTATCTCGCCCAATATTTTCACAAGCTTGCTTCACCCGGACAGCTTGTAATTCAAAATCAGTTGGTGAGCTGAAAGGTAAATTAAATTCGCTAGCAAATCTTGCAGCTAAATTCGGAGTGCGTTTCGGTCCACCCCCTCCAACAATAATTGGGATTCCAGACTTTTGTGAGGCTTTTGGCAATGCAGGGCAATCTTTTAGTGATGCTGTTTTCCCTTCATAGCTAAATGTTGAAGCAGATGATGTTGTTCGAAATAATTCGAGAATGGAGAGTTGATCTTCCATACGATCAAAACGTTCTTTCAAGGGTGGAAAATCAATACCCAACGCCTCGTGTTCACGGTCAAACCATCCTGCTCCGACACCAAGTTCAAGTCTTCCCGAGGACATCTGATCTATTTCGGCTGCAATAACTGCAAGTCGACCAGGTTGTCTAAAAGTAGATGAGCATACGAGTGTCCCGAGACGTAAACGATTAGTGTCTCGAGCTAAGCCAGCCAAAGTTGTCATAGCATCTGTCGGGCCTAGTCTCGGATCAATCCCCATAGCGTGGTAGTGATCACTAACAAAGAAGCCGTCAAACCCTAAAGCTTCAGAGTGAATCGCAAGTCGTGAAAGGCGTTCGTAGCCGGCTCCTTGTTGCGGTTCTGTGAAAATTCGAAAATCCATATTTAACCTTCTACCTTCAAGAGGAAGGATTCAGCGCAGTTTCAATCGCAGCAGTTTGATCTTTTGCCCATCTTATTGAAAGTTCAGACTCTGCCACAAAGCCGTTACTTCCATGAAAGGCTCCCGGGTATACATGAAGTTCTACGGGAACACCTGCTTGTGACAAACGTGCAGCATAGTCAATATCTTCATCAACAAAAATATCAAGGGTTCCAACATTAATGTAGGTGGGAGGAAGACCGGAAAGATCTTCGGCTGTGCTTGGAGATCCATATGCAGGAACAGGATCGATGTCATTCAGGTATGCTTTCCAAGCAATAATATTTGCCTCCCTATTCCAAACCCTAGTATCAGAAGTCCCATAGCTACTGGGGGTTACATTTCTGTGATCAAGCATAGGGAAGACAAGCAATTGGAATATGAGATTCGGACCACCCTTGTCTCGAGCCATCAAAGTCGTTCCTGCAGCAAGCCCACCTCCAGCTGAGGCACCTCCTATTGCAATACGATCTTGAGAAATCCCCAGTTCGTCAGCACTATTGTGCATCCAAGACAATGCCGAATAACAATCATGGATTTGAGCAGGATACGGGTGTTCTGGAGCAAGTCGATACTCAACGGAAACAACCACACAGTTGTGATTTATCGCCATTGATGCGCATACATCATCATCCATATCAATTGATCCTAAAACCATTCCGCCCCCATGAATCCACAACAGCCCAGGTGCTTCGGAAGGAAGTTCCTTCGGAGTATAAGTTCTTACCAAAACATCTGGGTCACCATTCAATCCAGGAACATTAATATCTTTTATTAGAATATTCTCAGGAGTTTCAGGTGCGGGCATTTGCCCCATCAATGCATCAAGTCCAGCTCTGGTCACTGAAATATCTGTAAGGTCGAGTAACTTTTCTGGAAGTACACTCAAAACAGCTCTGTGCATTTCGTCTAGCTCGGTATCAAAATTAAACTTTCTACCTGTCATAAAATCTCCCCTTTCTTGCATGATAGGCATCAACTACTATTACGTCTATAACAGGAAGAAGATCTATCAGCAATGCAAGGCATAACATTCAAAGCTTCCACTATTGTGACTGCTACGTATTTGATGCTCTTGCTTTTATCGGGGTGTTCACAAGATAGCCCCAAGACAGCGCAGCCTAACGATCCCACTGAAAACACTGTGGAAGTAGAAAAAGCGGATAAACAGGAAGGAAATATAGTTGAATCCCAAGAGTCCCTAAAAGAAAAGCATCTGGTACCCGAACAAATTAGCTTTGAAACTGAAGTACTTCCCGTGCTTGAAAACAATTGCGTTCTATGTCACGCTTCGGGTACTGCAGGAGCATTTCATATGGAGCTTAGTACAGCTTCCGATGCCGCCGTGTACGCCTTTGCAATAGGTCGGTTAGTTGAAAGTGGAGATATGCCTCCTTGGCCAGCTTCAAAAAAATCTCCTCAATTTATAGGAGACCATTCAATAACCTCAGATCAAAAGGAAGCTGTACTGAAGTGGGCTAACCAAGGAGGGCCTATTGACGTGGAGCCCAATAGAGAAATAATCTCTCAAAGACCAGTCATGACAATCAACGACCCTGACTTGGTTGTGACTTCAACGAATGGCCCTTATCAGGGATCCACAGACACGTTAGACGATTATCGATGCATAATTTTTGATCCAGAGGTTGAAGAAAATAAGTGGGTTCTTGCTTCCCACTTCGTCCCAGACAAAGTAGAAGTCGTGCACCATGGAATTTTTACTTTAGTCTCAAGCGAGTATCGAGCTCAGGCTGAAAGACTTGACCAAGCAGACCCCGGTGTAGGTTGGTCGTGTTATGGAGGAAATGGACTAAGGGAGCAAACTGATGGGTACAAATTTGGGTTCGGAGGTTGGGCTCCTGGAGATCCGCCAGAGATAAGCCCGGAAGGGTATGGAGTTCCGCTTAGGCCCGGTGATTTCCTGATTATTCAACTACATTATCATTTTGACTATTCAGCACCGCCGGATTTATCTAAAATGCTTTTTGATTTTGCGAGTACAGAGCAAATAGAAGCGAACGGTGGATCTTTTAAGACTTTAACCGGACAACTTTTCAGAGGGCCTGCTGAAATTCCTTGCTACGAGGGTGACCAAAATCCCCTATGCGATCGAGATACAGCAATCAAAAGGACAGCGGAGCTATATGGAGACATTGGTTACGCTTCCAACTTCTTCAATCGTGAATGTGGTTTTACCCCTGAAGACTATGCTCACATGACTGATGGAACAGCCATGTCTTCGTGCGATATTCCAGTTGCTGCGACCGGAAAAATTGTAAGCGTAACTGGTCATATGCATGAACTGGGATTAAGTATACGTTTAACATTAAATCCAGATACGGAAAATGAACGCATACTTCTAGACATCCCTGATTGGGACTTCCAATGGCAATTTAACTACCATCCCGTCGAGAGCATAATGCTTAAAGCCGGAGACATAATCCGCGTTGATTGCGCTTGGAACCGGGAACGTGCCCCATACGAGGCCGTAGGATATATCTTATGGTCTTTGGGAACCGGTGATGAAATGTGCTACTCGGGTATTACAACAGCACCATCCTACGACTGACCTACTAACTGCTGAGGAGTCGATGCCCTTCGGATCTTGCGAGTTGCATTATGGATTCTTGGCCTTTTCGCCAAAGGACGGTCAGTTTAACACCTGTTAATTTCCAACCGGAAGGGGACTCGGCGTCTCTGGCCAACGTGTCATCGTAATACCCGCCAATGGTGAACCAAGAATCTTTTTTCTCGGGCTCAAAGACATGATGAGCCTGCATGTACATTCTGCAGGAAGCAAAGTTTCCATCTAAGGTCACTATCGGGTTAGTCATAGAATGCTGTGTCGCAGCAAGCCCAGTAAACAGAGGCTTTACGCGATTGACCCATTCATCACCAGTTAACGAATTAGGTTCAGGGACAGACGAACCTTCATATGAAGAAAAGTCAATCTCTACCTGATCGGCAAAAATTGATCGGTAAAGTTCAAAATCTTTGGCATCAATTCCCATTGCGTATAGATAAATAGTTTCGGCAATGGCCCTCCTATCATCTAAATCCATTGACTTTCTTCCTGCACGGAAAATCATCCTTGGGGATGAATACCATTTCAATCTTTGAGAAAGTTTCACAGGTTACCTTTTCTATGATTATGAGAGCTTTTTTTTCTAAATTCTTTAGTAATGGAGGTCATGGTCTTTCTCCAAATTCTGGTTTCTCAGTCCTCGTGCGTTTCAACTCCCAAAACCCTGGGGTAGTGGTAAGCGTCAGAACACTATCCCATAAATCAAGACTTTGTTCTTTATCTGGAACACGGGTTATTACAGGTCCAAAAATCCCCACCATGTCACCGTTCTTTCCCTCAAAGCCAATGATTGGAGTGCCGATATCATCACCTGCCAACGAAATACCAGCGTCCATTCGAGAACGGATTTCTTCATCAAATTTAGAATCAGTAAAGGCATCAAGATGATTAGTGCTTAAACCAATCGATGCTAGAACTTCCTCTAAGTCAAAATTCATAAAATCTTTGTCATGATGAATTCTTCGACCTAGTTCCCAGTAATATCTCTGAACAGCATCATTGCCTTCACTGCTTCGGATCGATTCCATCACGCGCAAAAGATTATGAGATCTTTGATACCAGGAAAGCCGAGGATTATCTTCAGCAGGATTATTTTTAAAATATAAGCTGATTGGTTGCCACGTTATTTCTAAGTCGCGTTGCGTTTGAACTCCGTCAACGACCCAACGAGCCGTCACCCAACACCAAGGTCATATAGGGTCAACCCAAAAGTCAATTCGCACCTATTGCTCCTACGGTCGCACAAGCACTTTTGTATGCTCTGTTATGCCCGAAGAGAGTTCAGTGAAGATTTCATTTATATCTACTAAATCAACAGTTCCAGAGTGAAGAACATCCAAATCTATTCTCCCATCGGCTACGTATCCCATCGTCATTTCAAATTCCTCATGCGTATATCCCAGAGCCGCAGTCACCTGGATCTCTTTTGTCAGCCATTGACGAGGACTTATGGGGGCATCGCCCATAGCTAATCCAATGATCGCAGCCCGCCCTCCTCGACGAGCTAAATCAACAGCTGATTGAATGGTAGCTGGAATCCCAGCGCATTCGTAAACAATATCAGCGCCTAAGCCCTTTGTGAGATCAGAAATAAAGTCGTTAGCTATGGATGGATCAATGGCATGATGTGCTCCAAGGGCCAGAGACAGTTGCCGTCGAGATTCATTGGGTTCCACCACAATTATTGTTCCTGCACCTGCAACATGGACCCACTGCAGAGTACTCAAACCTATCGGTCCGGCTCCTTGAATAACAGCGATTTCTCCAAGACGAGGAGGGTTTGCCCTCACAGCATGAAAGCAAATAGCTGCTGGCTCAATCTGAGCAGCTTGTTCATCGCTGAGATCAGTGTTTGCTTTTACTGCTCTACCATGATGAACTGCCAATTGTTTCGCAAACCCGCCATGTGGAGTAGCGAATGGGCCTCTTCCAACCGTTGCCATAAGAACCGTTTGACACTTCTCCATTTGCCCAAAATGACATGCTGAGCAGTTCCCGCATGATGGAGGAACAGCAATAACTACTCTGTCTCCTTCAGATAAACGCTTTACAGAATCACCAGCCTTAGATACAAAACCCGTCCACTCATGACCGCATGTGGAAGGCCACGCTGGCCCATCGCTTTGAAAGGAATGAATGTCAGTTCCGCAAATACCACAGTACGTTATGTCAACCACTATCTGTTCTGGTTCGGGGCTTGGTTCGTCAAAGTCCACAAACTCAATTAATTCTTTCCCAGTGATAAGTGCTGCCTGCATTAAGCCAAACTATACCTAGTTTTCTCAAACGTCATGTTTCACAGAAGTTTCTATTACGGGCTTAGGATAAAATGTTCACCAAGGTGCATGGTTTCATTTGCTGAACGAATCGACCGAGCACCATTTCTTGAAGCCTGAACCCTAGTGATGCTTGCATAATCAACTCTTATTCCATACTTATCGCTATACCCAAGCATCTTTTGCAGAAAACACATCGTCACCATTGCATGACAAAATGCAACAACAGTTTTCCCTGAATTATCAGAAATAATTCTCTCAAATGCTGCATGAACGTTAGTCCCAAAAGCATCTAAATCAACATCTCCGTGCATACTGTCAGGGTCATCAATGATGGATTGCCACTCTTCTCCTCCAGAATTTTTGAGTTCTTCCATGGGCACGTATGTGTCGCTGTCGCGATCAATTTCGGCCAAATCGGCAATGATTTGAGCTTCGAGGTTTAGTCGTTTTAGAAGAGGAGCGGCGGTTTGTTGCGCCCGCAACAGTGGAGATGACACAATTAGGTCAATGTGGGTATCTTGAAGATAATCCGCCACTGCTTCAGCTTGTTTCAAACCGATCGGAGCTAGTTCAGGGTCAGCAATTCCATCTGCACCTTCGATCCTGACCGGTCTACCATGACGAACGATAATTAATTCCACATAGAGAGCTTAGAGAGAGCAGAGAAGAAGACCACCTTTGTCAGAAGAATTGTCGAATCTGAGATGGATGACCCTTTCTGACGAAGCTAATGTACTGACGTGGAGACATTACCTGTGCTTAGCTTGGAGCAAAAAAAAGCATTAGTGGTAGGAGGAGCCGGAGGTGGTATTGGCTCCGCTATCACTCATTCGTTGTCACAAGCTGGAGCAGAAATTATAGTTGTGACGAACGATAGTGATCATGCTGAAGTTGTTCGCTCTGAAGCTAAAATTAAAGGTTGTGCGATTCAGTGTTACCTCGCTGACGTAACTGACCTCAACGGTTTCTCCGAGACAATAGACGAGATAATAAAAGCCAATGGGGTTATTCATCATCTTGTAAATGTGGTCGGAGGGGCAAATGTTAGTGACTGGAGTCGTGCAAAGGATTATGAATTGGAAATGTTTGACAGGATTCTCACGCGAAATTTACGGTATGCGCTTATCAGTTGTCAGAGAATAGCAGCTTCGCTTATTTTAAATTCCAGCAAAGGGTCGATTGTAAATGTGTCATCGATAGCAACGCGGTCTGTGCCACTGCTGACTGGTTACGGAGCTGCGAAAGCTGGTCTTGAAGCTATGTCGCGTACCATGGCTGCCGAATGGGGACAATATGGGATCCGAGTTAATGTTGTTGCACCTGGAACTGTTAAAACACCTCGCGCTGGTCAAGATAATTTGGATGAAGCTGCATCGAAGATCCCCTTACAACGTCGAGCAGAATCTCAGGATATTGCTGACGCATCGCTGTTCTTGCTATCAGATAAAGCCAGCTATATAACGGGCCAAACTTTAACTGTGGATGGTGGCGCAACCTTAGGTTCCTCTGGAGATAGCCTTCCTGAATTTGTTACGAACCCAAAGATACGCGAGCAATTTAGCTAGTTATCAATAACTTCAACGATGTCACCTGTTCGTATTTCACCAGGTTTAGTTGGATTCATACTTATTCCCGCTTCCCGATCATGATGTTCACTTAGATATCGAAGAACTGATCTTGATGCTGGGAATTCGTCAAACTCTCGAGTAATAACAATACAGCGATCAGTTCTTTTCTTGACGTAAATCTCACAAGTGCCGATCCTGAGATTTTTCCCCACCCAATCGTTTTCTTCAAATGGTTTTTCAGTAGTAACAAGAAGATTAGGGCGGAATCTACGAACATCACCTGAACCATGCCCTACACGCTTTTCAAGTAGATCTAACGTTGCACTACCCATTAAGCTGAGACTAGAACTTGAATCAAAGAACCATCCGGGTGATGTCGGAAATTGAAATATATCAGGATTTTCAAGTGTCTCTTCAGTCCCATCGTCCCATTCAATTTCTATATTCTTTATGTCATCCAAGTTGGGTTTCACAAGAGTAACTGATCGGCCAAGCCAAGTAGAGAGCTTTATATGAATATCTTTTTCTTCGCTACTGTACTCACTTCTATCAATCGTCATTACGCAATCATCTCGGATTATCCTCGCATGACCCTCTAGGAGTTTGGGGAATCGTTTCGCTGAAAGTAGATAGCCTGTCTCATTATCAATGATGCCCCATCCACGATCTCCTGGAATAACATCGGTAATTTCAGAAGTCCTAAGGCACTCGCCCTGCATCGATTTAACTGGGTATCGCCAAATTTGTTGAATTGACATTTTTACCAAGGGTGGTCAGTTCCATCCCAACGAATGAAACGGCCAGAATCTTCAATTGTCAGGCTAAGTAAAGAATGAACAATTGCATTAGCTGCGTCTGGGACCTCTAACTCAGCAGCTTCAGTACCCATATCGGTTTTAACCCAACCCGGATGCAAAGCTACAAATGCAACATTTTTGTTTGTTGATGCCGACATGACCGTGATCATATTAACAGCGGCTTTTGAAACGTTGTATGCAACATCAAAAGGCATCATCGCTCCAACGACCATTGAACCTAATTGAGATGATGTATTTAGTACAACTGGATTATCTCCGGCTTCAAGAAGTTCAATCAGTCCACGGGTCACCATCATTGGGCCCAAAGCGTTTATTTCTGTTTCATCAAGAACGATTTGAGGATCTATTTGCCAAGGATTACATTGCCTACGGTCTGCACCAAGATCATTACTAGTAATACCTGCATTATTGACAAGGATGTCAAGAGAATCGGTAACTGCAGATAGCTCCTTGCTAAAGTTGCTGATGGAATTCTGATCACTAATATCCAATTGGAGAATGCCAGCTGGACCAGCAGCTTTAAGATCACTAGCTCCGTCGGGGTTCCTTACAGCTCCGAACACAGTATGTCCCTTGCCTATCAGAATTCTGGTCATTTCAAGACCAATACCTCTGCTAGCTCCTGTAATTACAATTTTTTTATTTTCCATGCTTAACCGTACCCCATATTCCATTCTGTAAATAATTTATGACTTAAACGTTTCGGGACTTTTGCTCATCACGTCTTGGGTAATAAAGATACGTAATTAATGACCCCAGAAGATATGACGATGCCCCCAGTATCCATACCCAGATATAAACATCTTTAAAATCTGAGCCCAGTCGATTTCCTAGAATTGACGCTGTTAAAACCGCTCCTAAAGCAGACCCTAAACGTCTTGCTGTATAGGAAGCAGAACTAGCGCTCGCTAATAAATTATCCCCTATATCGATTAGAGTCGCGATAGTTGTATTATTCCCGATTGCCATAGCCCCTAGGCCAGAGACTAGAAGGCCAAGGGCAAACAATGCGTATCCAGCTTCCATAAGAAAGAAACCGATAACAAGAAAGGAAACACCGCTCCAAATTCCACCAAATATCACCATAGGTCTGGGGCCTTGTCTATCAACTATTTTTCCAGCTACCGCAGCTGTCAATAACGGAATAATGTTTAATGGAATCAGGGCAAAGCCTATCTTAAGAGGTGACCAACTCCAGACTTCACGCATATAAAGCGGAAGGCCAAAATAGATTGAAAAAAAACCGATCTGGCACAGTCCAGATCCGATTGCTCCCACGGTAAAAGAGCGCTGTGCAAAAATCGCACGAGGAAATAGCGGATAAGCCTGAGTTCGATTGCGTTTGACCAAAAGAGGCGTTGCCGCAATTGAAATGCATAAACAAAGGATTGTTGCAGGCGAGCTGAAACCCCATTCTTGCCCTTGCACTAGGAAAAGAGTTAACCCTCCCACAGAAATAATAGCAACAATGGCTGAAATCCAATCAATTGGAAGTTGGTTACTGCCTTCCTGCTCATCAGAGAGGACAATCAAACCGGCAATCAGTATTAGTAGAGAAAATCCGCCTGTGAGTATAAAAATTGCTTGCCAATTAAATAACTCAATCATGCCCGCAGCAAGAGGGCTTCCACACAGACCAGTGAGAGCTCCAATCGTTCCCCATACCCCTAGTGCATACGCTCTTCGACTTGGAGGGAATTCGTTCAGGCTCATGGCAAGCCCACTGGGCGATAGCATCGCTATCGCTATACCTTGAAGTGAGCGAGCAAGAATTAAAACCCAGATAATGGGTAGGGTCCCAGCCATGATTCCTGCCGCCCCATAAAGGAAAAGACCTGAAAGAAATATTTTCCTACGGCCAAACCGATCTGCTGCTCGGCCTGCAATAAGCAATGATGACACCATAAAGATAAATAATGCAGTTACAACCCATGAGAGTGTCGTCCTTGAAGCCGTATCACTGAATCGTTCTTCAATGAAGGGGAATCCAACAAACATTGCAGCGCTATCCATTAACAACAAAAACATGGAAGCTGAGCACACGAAGAGAATTAACCACGCCCGAGCTGGAATAGCTTCTAAAGCCTCACCTTCAATGGCATTTGGTTTTTTAGGAATTATCACTCCTCAGGGAGAGGGTAATGAACTCCTGGAACACCAGATTCCAATGCTTGATACCAATCAGGCCTCGGCTGCACAGGTTCATAGCTTGATGGGATCATAAGTTGGTCCTTATTCCATTCATGATGGATGGGTGGAATCTGGAAGGTTCCATTGCTTGCATTAGTTCCGCCGTCAACGAGAAGGTCAACCCCTGTGATGTAGCTTGCAAGATCTGATGCTAAAAACATAACCGCATTGGTAACTTCTTCAGATTCGCCGACTCTACGCATAGGCGTTCTTGAAGCAATCCATTTATCCATGCCCAAAGCTTCAAGAGCTGGGCGAGTCATTTCTGTAACAATGAACCCGGGAGAAACAGCATTCACGCGCACGCCTCTATCAGCCCATTCGCTGCCAAGTTGCAATGTCATATTTCTAAGACCACCTTTAGCGGCACTGTAAGCAATAACGCCGTTCTCGCTTCCCCCATTTCCTAAAATTGACCCAATATTAACTATTGAACCTGACCCATTCTCAAGCATATGTCTTCCACATTCACGCGCATAAAAGAATGCCCCCACTAGGTCAACTGAGATGATTCTGTTAAAAGTCTCACTATCAAAATGCTCAGGAGCTAAGCCACGCATATCAGCGATGCCAGCGTTATTTACGAGAACATCAATTTTGCCATGGTTAGCGATGCCTTGTTCAACGACATCTCTAACATCATCTTCAACGGACACATCTCCTGTGGCGACAGTTACTTTGCTGCCTTTTTCGCGACAAGCCGCTCCTACTCCTTCAAGGAGTTCTCCAGATCGTGCAGTCAAAATTAAATCGGCGCCAGCATTGGCGAATGCGTAGGCAAATTGCTCTCCGAGACCGTAGCTTGCACCAGTAATTAATACTGTTTTGTCTTTGAAATCAAACATATATCCTCCTGTTTGCTTTTATGAATATAGCCTCATTGACCACACTCATGTAAATCAACCTCTTCCAACGAGATCTAGTTGGCCTAGAATTTCCTGTTCTTTAGAAATACGATCAAGGAGCAACTCCTTTAACGCTGAAATCTTTTCGAAATCACCTTCATCAAATGCTTGATCAATTGCATCTCCTAATGCGCCTGATGCATCTGAATATGCAGAGGCGATATCTGAAAGTAAGTAACTACGGCGGTCCTTATTTTCTCTACCGATAGCATCATTAATTCGTTCTATCTCCTCGATCATCCAGTTAATTTCAGCTGCTGTTCTTCGACTTAACCTTCTGAGAAGTTGATCAATTTGGCCGAGCAAAACAATTGCAGGTTCATCTGTCACCGATGGAAGAACGACAGCGTTCAAATCATCAGCAATGGCAAGTAGAATCTTGTCAGTGGTTGGTTGAGTTAGCATTAATACACCTCTCCATCTAGGGCTGCTTCAAGCACATTGGTGGCTGTCATCCAAGCAGCTTGGCCGAAAAGTAAGTTATCTAAATTAAAAGCAATATTGGTTGATGCTGTTTCTCCTTTAGCCATCGAAGATCCAGCATTTGCAATTTGGCTTACTACACCAATGACGCCGAGAACTAGAAAGTATGTCATTACAAGGGGATTTACCTGATCTTCTGAAAATCCAGTTATTTCTCTGTAACGGCTAAGAAAAGCTTCAGGGTCTTCTTCAATCAGATCTGGAGGTGCTGCTTGGGCATAGGCTTTAAAGTACCCTAGATCCTCTCGAGGGTCTCCTATTGTGGCCAACTCAAAGTCAATGACAACTAGATCGCCTTTTTCATCAACCAACATATTCGCTGTTGAAAAGTCATGATGTACCAATGAAACAGGAACCGAAGGAGGGCGGTTCTTATCAAGCCAAGCAGCGACATATCGAAAAATGGGAAGATGCTCGGCATGGTCCATACCAGTTTTTCTCCACATGTGGATTTGATCTGTTAATGGATCACCAGACTCGGGTCTCGGTAACGAATCAGGAAGTTGCTTTATGGGGATTGTGTGCATAGCCCCAGCTAGTTCAGCGAGTTTAATATGTAAGTCTGATACTCCGTTCTTTTCAATCCAGGGCAAAGTTGACTCAGCTTCCGTGAATTCAATTATTAAAGCGGGAGTTCCGATATGAATGCCGCTTGCATCAAGAAAACGCGCTGCCGGAGTATTCAAATGCTCAGATACTGACTTAATGACGGAAAATTCCTGTGACCTATCTGTTTCAATTATCGCTTGACCTTCAGGCGGATCGCCCCGAAGCACAAATGTGCCTTGTTCTGCCAAACCATCCGAAGTAAACGAGGCATCAAAGCGAGCCATTAACCTCGAATAGCCACCGGTCATTGGACCGTATCCTGAAACATTAATATCAGTTGCTCCCTCCGACTCAAGAAGCGCTGTAATTCTTTCGGGCATCACACTTGGATCTTGCATATGCCTGACGCTAGTAGAATCTTGCATTAAACGCCTATTGAGATGTATGTTTCTCTCATGACGAGAGTTCTGTTAGTTACGAAAGGGCACCCATTCGCCAAAGATCAATTCTTTAACATCTTTGACCATCTCGTTAACGATCCCGAAAGTTGCGTCACCGACTATACACACGTTGAACAGCCAGCCGCTCAGCACTTCTTCCATTCTGATTTCTCAAATGAATGGGACGTGTTCGTCATGTATGACATGCCAGGAATCGAATTCAACCGATCGGAAGGTAGCAGGGGAGAGAACCCTGTAACATTTATCCCTCCTAGCGATGATTTCAAAAGTGGAGTTCGCTCCATGGTTGAAAAGGGTAAGGGGCTCGTCTTTTTGCATCATGCACTCGCAGGGTGGCCATTATGGGAAGAGTGGGCAAGAATTATAGGTGGAAGATTCCACTATCAACCAGCTACTTTAGAAGGCATTAGTTACCCAGACTCTGGTTATAGGCACAATGTTACTCACACTGTGGAAGTAGTTGATGACACGCACCCAGTCACAATGGGAATTCCCACGAGTTTTGAATTTACTGATGAATTGTATCTCGCACCTATATTTGAAAAGAATGTGCATCCCATACTCAGATCGCATCACGAATTTGCTAGCCAAAAATTTTACTCAGCTGATCTTGCAATACGTGGGCAAGGATTTAGTAATAATGGATGGGAGCACCCGCATACAAGTAACGCAGTGGGGTGGGTAAAACATGCTGGGAACTCACCAGTCGCATATCTTCAATTTGGGGATGGCCCCAATCAATATAGGGAGCCAATTTTTCAAAAACTTATCGGAAATGCAATAAGTTGGGCATCAAGTAATGAAGCCCATGATTGGGCTCAGCAACGTCGTAAAGATCTTGGTATCTTTGCATAAACCTTTTGAGTCCTGATACTCGTTACCACTCGTCCCAGTGAGAAACGGAACTTCCCGGAAGCCGTTTCGCCAATTTAAAATCCGTACCTTTCGTATAAGCAATGGGGAACAGGCCACCTTGTGTCACTGTGTCATATGGAATTCCTAACAATTCTGCTACTTCTCTTTCATTAGGCAAATGCAACGTTGTCCATGCAGACCCTAAACCTCTTTCTCGCAAAGCAAGCATGAAGCTCCAAACAGCTGGCAGCAGTGATCCCCATGCGCTCGCTTGCCCAAATGTAGGAACTCCTGTATCTAATCTTCCGGCGCCTTGGATGCAAGGAATCATCATGACAGGTACTTCGTGAAAAATTTCACGAAGGTATCTGGATGAATCCATAATCTTTGGTCGTTGACTTGTCCTTAAGTCATTCTCGCCGTAATCCGGTTGGTCAGGTCTATTCGTGTAGGCGTCGTAATTTGCTCCATAGAAATCAGCGATCGCCCTTTTTTTCTCTGGGTCGGTTACAAAAACCCATTGCCAACCTTGCGTGTTTGAACCGGTTGGAGCCTGGAGTGCAATATCCAAGCATTCTTCAATTACTTCTCGTTCAACACGTTTTTCTAAATCAAGTCTTTTGCGCACAGACCGTGTGGTTGTGAGTACGCCATCAGCATCAAGCCCTAATCTCATCTCTTCTCCATTCTAAAATCTTCCAGTTCATGTATCAAAGATAAGATACCTTCGGAAAGTCTATTACTTGCGTATTTAAGGTTCGTATCGAATTCTTCCTCAGTAGCAATTTCACCATCTACAAGATCTGTGACCACTTTCAAGGCAGCAAAAGGGATGTTATTCATTGCGCTCACCCATGCCACAGATCCAGCTTCCATATCTTTAGCTATTGCCTCAACTGAATTCATAAACTCTAGATCGTAGGGTTGAGCATCTAGAGAGTCTCCCGTGCTCACCGTTCCGAGGCTAAATCCCAAAACATAAGCAATCGAATCCAGATTTGCGACAGGGAAATCACCTATCCCATAATTTACAAATCCCTCTAACGGGATTCTCCTATCGTGGAAAACGCACCGGTTAGCTAAAATAATTTCACCAATAAAACCATTCCTTGAAATAAAACCTCCACATGTCCCAGCAGAAATAATAATTTTTGGACTCGTTTTACGTATAGCTAAGTAAGTTGCCAGACCTGCAGGGATAGTGCCAATGGCATCAACCCCAAAACGTGAATCAGAGCCGTTGGTAACTAGGTGGACAAATTCATTAGACCAAAGCAGAGCAGTGGTACCCTCTCCGAGTGGTTTCCCCTCACCAATAAGACCCAGCTTTTCTCTAACTGGACTGGCTTCAGCTTCCATTGCCGTCACGATAAGTGGAAGTCCTTTATCCATTTTTACTGGTTGCCGTGGTCAGTCACCCATTTTGAAGTTGCTTCACCCATTTTGCGCCCATCATAACCGATTCGTTGCGTGGGGGTAATTTTGAAAATTACTCGGCGTGGCGAGTCTAGAAATCCAGCAAAGTTCTTCTGCCATTGCTCATCTGCAGGATTTAATGCCGCGGCAAGTGCCGGATAAAACCATGCTTTCGTATTGTCATCATCAAGTATTTCACAAGTCCCTTTGTATGTAACTGTCTGATTTGATCCAGCTCTAGTTCCTTTACTGGTAATACAAACAGCGCACCGGTTATCTCTTCGCATTGCAGGTACCCGAGCCCGTTGGCTGGAAAGAGTAACCCAAAAGCATCCTTTTGCCCATACGTAAGACATAATGACACCCACCGGCCAACCTTCTTTGTTCGCCCAAATGAATGTGCATTCATTTTGAAGTTCCAAAAGTCTTTCTTCATCTTCGTTTTCAAGCGTGTACACCGTGACATCTTCATAATCAAACGCGTCATCTTCCATAACATTCTCCTTCGTCCGTTAGCACAAACACTATCTTTCCATTACTTTAAAAAACTACCAAGACAGAAAAGGCTGATATGGATCTTTATGAAGCAATGTACACAACGCGAGCCATGCGTCGCGTCAAACCCGACCCCATTCCAGATGCGACTATAGCGAAACTCTTTGATGCAGCTGTGAGAGGACCCTCAGGGGGGAACCGCCACACATTCAGGTTCTTAACAGTCACAGATAAAGAAGTGATGAAAAAAATTAAGGACATTTATCACGATGCATACTGGGAGCTTCAAGAGACAAGTTATGCAGAGGTCCAAACAAAACTTAAAGAAGGAGACCCTGACGACCCAGGTGTAAAACAGACACGGCGTATTTCAAATAGTGCAGAATATTTCGTTGAATACCTTGACCAACATCCAATGCTTATATTTGTTTTCGGAAAACAAGGAGGAGAATCAACAACTTTTCCTGTTCTTTGGAATCTTTGCTTAGCTGCTAGAGCCGAAGGACTCGGAACTTTCATTACAACATTGCTTAAGTTACGGAAACAGAAAGTGGAACAACTCCTTGGCATGCCTGAAGGCTTTTGGCATATGCATGCAATGATTCCGATCGGGTACCCAACTGGGCGATGGGGGATGGCAAGTCGAAAACCTGCAAACGAGTTCGTGTATTCAGAGCATTGGGAAAATCCAGTGTCGTGGACTGGAGCCACTAACTGGACCGAGCCGGCGAATTATGGACGAGACCACCAGTAAAGGCAGTAATGGATTTCTCAATACCTCAAAAGACACAAGAATTACTAGATGACCTAGACGCATTTATTAAAGATGTAATCAAACCTATAGAACAAGAAGATGACAATATAAGGTTTTTTGATCATCGCCGAGAAGATAGTAGAACTGATTGGGATCGTAATGGTTTACCAAATGCGGACTGGGAAAATCTACTAAAACGAATGCGAGAAGAAGCTGATAAAGCTGGATTCTGGAGATATCAACTCCCCGCACGGTTCGGCGGGAAGAATGGCAATAATCTTGATATGGCAATTGTCAGAGAACATCTAGCTAGAAAAGGCCTTGGGTTGCACAACGATCTACAAAATGAGAGTTCTATCGTAGGTAATCTTGTGACAGTTCTCATGATGGAGCGTTTCGGCAGTCTAAAACAACAAGAACAATGGATACCTAAAATGCTCAAGGGTGAAGCCAGAATAGGTTTTGGGCTAACTGAACCTTTGCATGGATCTGATGCTACTTGGATGGAGACAACAGCCGAACGCGATGGCGATGAATGGGTGATCACAGGTGAAAAGTATTGGAACACCGGCCTTCATCATGCAACGCATGATTATATTTTTGCGCGAACATCCGGCGAGCCAGGTCAAGGAAACGGAATCACGTGTTTCATCGTCCCAACCGACTCTCCAGGATTCAAGGTTGAAGAGTTTATGTGGACATTCAATATGCCTACTGACCACGCTCATGTCACACTCACGCAAGTAAGAGTCAATGATGAGGACATCTTGGGTGAGGAAGGAAAAGGTTTGCAAACAGCTCAGCTTTTCGTTCATGAAAATCGTATACGGCAAGCAGCGTCTTCTCTCGGAGCAGGTTTACATTGCATCGATACCGCAGTTGAATGGGCTAGGAATCGAGTCGTTTTCGGGAAACCTTTAGCCCAAAATCAAGCAATTCAATTTCCGCTAGCAGAACTCTATACCGAGGCTGAAATGATTAGGGCATTGATATGGAAAACTGCATGGCAGTTAGATGAAGGTATTGACCACATGGAAATTACTGACAAGGTAGCAATGTGTAATTACAGAGGTAACAGATTTTGTTGCGATGCGGCAGACAGAGCCATGCAGACATGTGGTGGTCAAGGATATGGACGCAAGCTTCCCTTTGAACACATTTACCGTCACCATCGACGCTACCGAATCACAGAAGGTTCGGAAGAAATACAGATACGCAAAGTTGCAGGAAAACTCTTCGGATTCACATCAAGAGCGAAAGGATAAGGCTACATTACATTACTGACTCGGTTGCACAGTTATAACTCCGAGCAGGGAAGATGGAAATGAAAACTAAATTAATTGCCTTTGCAATATTTGCACTATTTGTATCTGGATGCAGCAGTTCTGATTCAGCACCAGAAGAAACAACACAGGTTGAAAAGCAATCAGAAATAGAACCTTCACAAGAAGATGTTAAAGAGGCTGTAGAACCAAATGCTGCCCCTAACGAAGACGGGAACGACGACGAGGTTAGTGAACCTGCAGAAGAACCGAAACCCCAATTAGCTAACTCTTTACTTGAAGAGAAAATACTTACAAGTTTAAACCAATGGATTGAAGAGAACGGGGCTCCAGGAACAGCAGTATCTGTATTGCTACCCGATGGATCACAAGTCAATGTTGCAGCAGGAAGCCGAGACAGGAATGGAACCCCTGCATCAATTGACGACTATTGGAGAATCGCAAGCATTTCAAAACCGATAACATCAGCAATTGTTCTGAAACTAGTTGAACAAGAAATAATAGAAATAGACGAACCAGTGATGACATATCTAGGAACCGAATGGGCACAAGGATATATCCTCGATGGCGTTGATTACGCACCACTAATAACTATTCGCCAGATCCTAGACCACACAGATGGCTTCCATGAATACGCATTCGACCCCGGATTTTATTTATTAGCGAGCTCCAGACTTGATGTACCCTTTGACCCTCAAGAAGTCGTTGACTGGGGATTTGGACGAGGGCCGTTATTCATACCAGGAACCGAATATTCATATAATACCGTCGGTCATGTCATTGCTGGACTCGTCATTGAAGCAGTAACAGGAAAACAAGCCCACGAACTTCTACATGAATACATAACGATTCCCGCAAATGCCCCAGACATGTACTTGCCGCCAAAAGAATTCCCACCCGAAATGGTCCCATCTATGTTCGTGCAAGGGGAACTCGCTGACCTCATAGTGCTTCTCCCCGGTTTAGCTCCATATTTAGACGATGCAAGAATCTCCGACGAAATCATAGACTTAAGTGTTGGACCACAAGAGGTTCTTTCTTCAGTCGGATGGACAGGAGGAGGAATCGAATCTCAAATGGATGACCTTGCAAGAGTTTTCAAAGCAATGTTTGACGGAACAATTCTAAACCAAACCTCCATTGACCTATTCTCCGAAAAAGCAATCGGAACTTCATATGCTTTAGGAATTCAGTTGAGTGATAGAGTCGGCTATTCAACTTTTGAACACGGAGGAGGCGTCCCCGGCTTTCGTTCCCATGCCCGCTACTTCCCAGACCTAGACGTCGCAGTGGCATTATCTGCAAATATGATCCCAGTCGACCCAGACGTTGGGGCTATTGCCGATGAAATATCAAACGTAGTTATTGACCATTTGAAAGAAAATGGCTGGGACGTGCCGGAACCATTCAGTTCTGATACAGACTCGCCTTCAGTTGAATCAACGGACACAGGGGAGATAGGATAAGTAGTAAGAAATGCAGTTAACAGTAGATACGCAACAAGGGCCTGTTGAAGGCAGATCACGGGAAGGGGCGATACTCTTCGCTGGTATCCCTTATGCTTCTCCACCAGTTGGTATTTTGCGATTCGCTCCACCAGCCCCACCAGTCCAAAGAGCAAACCTACTTGAAGCTAAAGAATTTGGGCCAGCATCTCCACAACTACCCGGAGATGGGTTAACAGATTCGCATGAAGTTAACTGGAACGAAGACTGCCTAACCCTCAATATCTGCACACCTAGTCCAGATCAAACAAAACGTCCTGTTATGGTCTGGATCCACGGAGGGGCATACCGGCATGGAACAGGATCAATACCTTGGTACGACGGAACACGATTCGCCAAAGAAAGCAAAATCGTAACAGTCACAATAAATTACAGGTTAGGAGCACTCGGGTTTGCAAAAATACCAGGAGCTCCAACATCTGGAATTAACGGGATACTGGACCAAATCGCAGCATTGAAATGGGTTCAAGACAACATAGAAAACTTTGGCGGGGATCCCAATAATGTGACAATTGCTGGAGAATCTGCAGGGGCATTTAGTGTTGCAACAATCATGGCAATGGAAGAAAGCAGTGGCCTTTTTCACAAAGCAATTGCACAAAGCGGAGCAGGCCATCACGTCATATCTAAACAAGAAGCGCAATCAGTTGGAAAGATGTTCATGGAAAAAATATCTGCGACATCTTTAGAAGAAGCGCAAGAACAAGATGTACAAAAATTATTACACGCCCAAAAATACGTAGAGGACAACGCTCACAAAATCATTGAAAAAGGTCAACTACCGTTTTATCCATCAATAACCAAAGGCCACCTTGAAAATTACCCTATAACTCTTTTCAGTGAAGGAGCTTCGTCTAACATTCCAGTTCTCACTGGAACAAACACTGACGAGACGACTCTATGGGGAACGAATCAGATCCCCGAATCAAAACTTGAGAAGTGGCTAAAGAATTACGTAGCCAACCCTGAACAATTCATTTCTGCAGTCAAAGAAGACAGAGGAGATATCTCTGCTGGTGACATAGCTCTTGCTATCTCCACAGATCACGCATTTAGAATCCCAGCCATCCGAATGGCCGAAGCAAGAGCCAATCACGGTGGCCAGACTTGGATGTATGAATTTGATTGGAAGAGTAAAGCTTTCAACGGAATGCTCGGATCCTGCCACGCCTTAGAGATACCTTTCGCTTTTGGAACGCTCGGAGTGAACGGAACTGATGTCTTCTTAGGAACCACAGAACTCCCGCATGAACTGGAAGATACCATGCATACTTCATGGGCAGCTTTTATCACGACAGGGAAACCAGAAACAAACCGCTTATCAAACTGGCCAATTTACTCATCAAAATCTAGATCAGTGATGCGATTTGCGGAGAATACTGAACTAATAAATGATCCATGGCCATCCGCAAGAAAATCCTGGGAAGGAATCCGATAACTCACAATGGTGCAACTGAACCTCCCAAGTGCATCTCGATCAGCAGTAGAAAAATTTATTGAGGATCACCTAAGTCATCTCACCGAAGCACCTTTCGTCGGGTCCCCTTCCATTCGAGGAGGCCAACGTGTCGCAAATTCACGTATGGCATCTCTAGACCTCACAGGATATGCAGCTAAACGAAATGAGGTATTACCTTCATCAGCAAGAGGAGCCACCGGACTTTCACCATACATTCGACATGGCATTCTACAACTACCTGAGGTTTGGAATTCTTCGGGTAACAGCCCAGCAAAGGATAAGAGAAAATTTCGAGATGAATTGCTATGGCAAGAATACGCTCGTCATTGGTATGCGGCATTGGGAGAAAATACAAAAGCTCCATTAAAAAGAAAACCCGTACAGACACGGACAGGTGATGGTTGGGACCGCACCCTTCCGTGCATTAATCTAGCCGTTGAAGAGTTAGAGACTCATGGGTGGTTAGTCAATCAAACACGAATGTGGCTTTCAAGCGACTGGAGTGTTCGTAATCATCAAGATTGGCGAAAAGGAGAAAATCGGTTTTTCCGTCACCTCATCGACGGTTCACGAGCAGCGAATCGTCTTGGGTGGCAATGGGTGACAGGGATAGGATCATCAAAATCATACGGATTTAGTAGATGGCAAGTTGAGAAGCGGGCGCCCGGATTATGCAACAAATGCCCACACCAAACAAAGTGCCCTATTCAAGAATGGCCCGACGAACCGTTATCAGAAGCGGTACCTACTCCTACCAGAATCGACAATTACGGACCGACAACTGCTATCAAAAAAGCTACACCTACCAAGGTCTGGCTCACTGCAGAATCATTAGGCCACCTAGACCCTGCACTTAATAATAATCCTGACCTGCCGGTAGTATTTGTCTTTGATGAACCCTTACTTAAAAATCTAAGACTTTCATCAAAACGATTGGTTTTCATTCTTGAAACTCTTGCAGAACTAAATGAAGAACGATCATTAAACATTTATCTAGGGGACCCCCAAGTCGAAATTGCAGGAATGGAACTTGCCGTGACACATGCACCAGTCCCAGGGTTTCAAAAGCATGCAAAGGGACTCAATATTGTGGAAAAGTGGCCTTGGCCATGGCTATGCCAACCGAACAATGCCCCAGTTCATTCTTTCTCAGCTTGGGTGAAGAAGATCAACAAGCCATGAAAAGAAATTTCCCCAGCAAAACCTGCCACTCATGTGGTCGAACATTTGCATATAGAAAGTCCCTAAAAAATAATTGGGAAGAGGTTAAGTACTGCTCAAAAGCATGCAGAAAAAGAAAAGTCTCGGAAATTGATAAGCGAATTGAAGAAAAGATTCTTGAAATGTTAGAAGATCAATTGCATCATAGCTCTATTAGTACATCTGAAATAGCGAAAACAATAGATACAAAAAGTGACCGAAGCTTATTCGAACCCATAAAACGAGCAGCAAGAAGACTTGAATCAAATAATTTCGTTATTATTACTCAAGATGGAAAGAGAGTAGATTCCTCAAAAGCAAAAGGCCATCTACAGATATGGAAAACTCATGGAAACACAGGACTGGATCGATCAAGACCCACAAACAAATGACACTCCAAACGAAATTAATCAAAGAGTACACCACCACGCCCGACTAGAACATGCGAATAATAACCTTCCCGCAGGAACCGTCACAACGTTATGTGGTGTGCAAATAAAACCAAGGCCAGAAGCTAAGAACTACCCATGTTGCCCGTTGTGTGGATTATTAATGAGTAAACCTTGCACATAAGCTAATTGCGTAGGATGGGTCGGGTTAGACATGTAGGGCCACCTTCACACGGAATGCATAATTCGTCACCCGCAAAAGTAGATACAACACAACCAGCCTCTCGCATTAATGCCTGCGTTTTCTCAAATCCCTCAATAGCAATAACGTTTCGCTCTGACACCGCAAGAACGTTAAGCGAAAGCCCTAAACTCGAAGCAAATTCATCATGAGGAGCGGATAACAACTCATAACCAAAGTCAACTAATACACCATGTATCCCATCTGGAAGTAATGGTTCGTAAACCAATGCCAGGTCGTGGTCAAGAGGGCTCACAACTGACATTAGATGCAAACAAGCATCAGGGTCTTCAGAAATAGGTAAGTCAAACTGAAGCACATCGATATTAAAATTAGAAAGAATATCACTTAGTTGATTTACACCGTTTCCGTTCGATCTAAACCCTCGGCCAACAGCAAGAGTTGAATCATCAATCCAAAAGCAATCACCACCCTCTACTGTCCCATCGCCATTAATTTCACCAATAATTGGAATACCTAACCGATCGTAAAACCTGCGGTGAACCTCAACTTCACCTCGACGTTTCACCTTTCCAGGGCGCAGCATGATAGCCCCATCAGGAGTCATAAATGATGGGTCATAAGCAAAAATAGAATCAGCTAATTGATCAAACTCATCATCAAACCAAAAAATCTCAACATCACTGCGCTCTAAGAGATCAACAAAAGAAAAAAACTGGGTGAGTAACTTCTCTGAATCAAGCGTTCTTGTGTAATGCCACTCATGAGGGTCTGCTTCCAAAATCGCTGACGGCTTTCGCACTCCCACTTTCTCCAATCGGCCAGACATCGATGCAACACCAAAACGCAATAGATTCCCCTTACTCATTACCTTGCACACGCATCAAATGCGAAGCATCCGCAGACAATAACCCTGTTGCATCAGACAAACTAATTGCCGTACAGAACTCGCCATGAAGATTCGCAACAGTCATGGAATGCACAATATCAGGGTCAAAGTCAGCTCCATCTGGACCTAATCGATTAGTTGTTGCGCAACCCTCAGGGATTAAATAAGTGTCATAGCCCATGTTCCCAGCCATCCTCACTGTCGTTTCAACACACATATTTGTAAAGAAGCCGACTACAACGAGTCGACTAATTCCTCTAGTTCTAAGATCTTCATCCAACGATGTACCAACGAATCCACTATTGACATGCTTCCTCACACAGATATCACCATCATCAATGGCGAAACCCTCTTTTAACGACCCACCGGGAAGACCGAATTTTAGAGGAGAATCCTGTTCAAGACTGTCATGGAGGGTAAAGGCAACAGGCAAACCCGCCTTCCGCCAGTCCAACAATAGGGACAACATACACTCCTCAGCGCCATGATTATTCCTTCTCCCATTCTTTCCACCCCAATGAGTTAGATCATCCACACCCACCTGCACGTCAATAAGTAGCAGGCAAGCATCCAAACCAAATCGCTGAATCATGTTGGTAAACCCTAACAGAATAAGAGACATCTAGAACAAGCAAACCAAACTGATTAAACAAATCTCCGAAGATGATCTAACCTCAAATTCAGACGAAAGGAAAGTATGGATAATCAACTTCAAGAAATGCAAGATCGACAGGAAATAATTGATCTCACCATTTCATATGCATGGTTGCTAGACCATGGCCCTCGAGAACGCTTAGACACGGTTTTCACAGAAAACGCAGTTTGTGACTACATGACCATCATTGTTGAAGGACTGCCTGCCATTATCGAAAAAGTCACGAATGCATTGGGTCCTCTCGATGCCTCACAACACATAATCAGCAACCAACAAGTCACTATTGACGGAGATACAGCGACATGCCGATGCTATCTCCATGCGCAGCACACTCTTCGCGGCACAGAAGGAGGGGATAATTTTATCATCGCAGGAAGATACGACGATAAACTTGTAAGAACACCAGAAGGCTGGCGCATAATACATAGAAAATTAACGAGAGACTGGACAGACGGAAACCCAGGCGTTCGCAGGCCATCATGAGATACGCAATCAGTACTGCACCCCAAAGGTGTTCTTGGGATTGGCTCCTTGAAGTATGGAAAAGAGCAGACGAAATAGAACTCTTTGAATCAGGCTGGACATTTGACCATTTTTACCCTCTGTTCGGAAATTCAACTGAAGATTGTCTAGAGGGTTGGATAGCATTGACTGCTCTCCTTCAAGAAACCAACAGACTACGAGGCGGAGTGCTCGTCACAGGGATGCTTTACCGTCACCCAGCTGTTCTAGCAAATATGGCATCAACTCTTGATATAACCTCACGTGGACGACTGGAATTAGGTGTAGGAGCTGGATGGAACGAAGAAGAATGCGAGGCATATGGAATTGAATTAGGGTCCATGAATCAACGATTCGAACGCTTTGAAGAAGGCATGGAAGTCCTCACCCAACTGTTAAATAATGACAGATCAACATTCAGAGGGGATTGGTACTCTTTAGAAGACGCAATGAACAACCCTAAAGGCCCACAAGACCCTTTACCTATTTGCATAGGGGGAGGCGGATTACGCCGAACAATTCCCGCTGTTGTCAAGCACGCACACCATTGGAACTACGGAACCCAGACAATGTCACTTGACGACTTCAAAATGCGCTACGAGGTATTCTTGCAAGCCTGTGAAAAAGAGGGAAGAAATCCGGACGAAATTCTCATTTCGACAATGCTCCGATACGACGGTGATGCTCAAGCAACAATTCAACAAGCACGCGAATACGAGGATGCCGGAGTCAAATTAGGCATCGTCTCAATACCAAAAGACAAACCGCCAGAAATCATCGAAGAAATAGCAGAAGTACTTTCGTAGAGTTCAATCAAAATAATTCCCTTCCTTGATGGAGCAAAACACCGATTTCTGGTCAATAATTAATACATGATTGATATTGAAACGTTTACATCAGAAGCTCGTCAATGGCTGGATGAAAATGCGAAACTTCGCAGCACCAATGATGAGGGTCAGCGAGAACCAAAATGGGGAGAAGGAGAATTCAGTGTAGCTGTCTTCCATAACCTCTCATTTGAAGAAGAAAAAGCAATAATAACTGATGCCATGAAATGGACTCAGAGAAAAGCAGAAGTCGGGTACCACAAAATAACATGGGAGCCCGAATACGGCGGAATGGGACTTACCAAAGAGCACGAAAAGGCATTCTTCAAATTAGAAAGCGAATATGACACGCCAGGTGGGCATGAAACACATAGCGTAACGACGCACCTGATGGCACCGTCAATTCGTCTACTTGGAACTGATCAACAGAAGAAAGACTGGGTTCACAAATGGGCAGGCGCCCAAGAGATGTGCTGCCAACTTTTTTCAGAACCATCAGCAGGGTCAGACCTAGCCAGCGTAGCTACCAAAGCAGACAAAGATGGAGACGAATGGATTCTCAACGGGCAAAAAGTCTGGAGTTCAGGAGCTCAATTCTCAGAATGGGGAATGGCAGTATGTCGATCAGATAGCGACCTACCCAAACACAAAGGAATAACTGTATTTATCATCCCGATGGACGCCCCCGGAGTCGAAATCAGACAAATCCGACAAATGAGCGGAGGAACTTCATTTAATGAAGTATTCCTAACTGATGTCCGAGTCCCAGATACATACCGAATCGGAGATATTGGAGAAGGCTGGAAGGTAGCACTAACCGTTCTTGGTTTCGAAAGAGGTAGCAGCAATGGAAGTTCACGCGTCGGTGGTAATTGGGCGCAGGCAAAAAGCCTAGCAGAGCACCTTAACCTAACTGACGATCCAGTAGTAAGGGATCAACTAGCGAGACTCTACTCCCAATACCGCATCATGGTACTGAACACTCAAAGAGTCGTAGCACAAACTAAAGCAGGTCAGGCACCAGGCCCAGAGGGCTCAATTTCAAAAATGATATGGGTTAAATCAATGAACCTCATGAGTGATGTGATTACGAAAATATTGGGGCCAAGAATCACCGCCGATACCGGCGAATGGGGAACATACGAGTGGAACGAACACCTTCTAGGTGCACCTGGCTACCGCATCGCTGGAGGCTCTGACGAAATTCAACGAAATATAGTTGGGGAACGGGTCCTGGGTCTACCAGGAGAACCGCGCGTCGATAAGAACATCCCATACAAGGATGTACTCAAATAGGTGTTTGCCAGAGAAGCAAGGAATCATTAGAGTCCAAGTATGGAAAAAACGATAGTTGTATCAAAAGAAATACTTGCGAACCCACGACAAGTGTGGGACTTAATAACTGACCTTGCCAACATGGGACGATGGTCACCAGAGAACGACGGCGGAAAATGGCTCACCAAAGATGGAGAACCAAAACTTGGGGCAAGGTTCATTGGCAATAACAGTTGGGAAGGGAACAAATGGATCGCCCCAGTTAAGATTACGGAATTTAACGAACCAAAGCGTTTTGCTTTTAAGATGAGATTTCCTTTTATAGGCGGTTCAGATTGGAGCTTTGATATCGAACCAACCTCCGAGGGATGCAAAGTAACGCAGACATGGGTAGACCGCCGCAAAAAAGCACTCGTCGTTATAGGTGGGAAAGTGAGTGGAGTAGCTGATAGGGCTCCCCATACCCGAATGTCAATGGAAACAACCTTAGAAAAACTGGCTGACGAAGTTAATCAATAAACGTTAGAACTCAAGGTCTAGTTCTAACAAATCACTTATGTGACGAGCCCAGTTCCAAGCATTCGGTCGTTGTTTACGAATAAGTTCAGCAAGATATTGTGCTTTAATATGTCCGCCACCAACGACAGCTACTTGAGTATCACAACGTGGACTTCCATGCGAACCAAATAATCCATCAAGCCATGGGCCAAACACATGACCCGGTTTACCCCAAACAAGATCGTGATCAGCATTAAGAGAAATTGCTCCTTCAATTTCATGTATCTGAAGAAGTTCACCTAAAGCAGGTCCATTATGAATCACTGCCGCTGTCCCCTCATATTCAACTAAACCTGGTAGACCCTGACTAGAAAGCGATTCGGCTAAGTCAAAACCATACTCAACTACAAATTCTTGATCATGGTCACTTACAACGATAACCACAGTCTCATCCCAGTTTGGACGAAGACGATCAATTAGTTTCCCCAACGCATCATCAGTTTCCTTAACACGAAGTTTAGTTTCTTCGGCAACAGGGCCATAGATATGACAGGCAGTATCAGGATCATTGAAATGAATAAGAGAAAAATCAACAGAAACAGCGTCAATAGCGTCAACAGCGTCAAGAACTGCAGAATTTGAAGCATATCTAAATTCATCTAGGTCAACATTTGCTCGCTTGCCTTCTGGGGGCCAATAAGAGTCTGCAGAATCCCCTCCCATTACCCCGATTAGGTGATGATCGCCGACCACTGCCGCAGACGACATATTCCTTCTATTCGCAGCTAAAAAAATTGTGTCCCCTTTAGGGCCAATTGAGGAAGCAATCGTGAATTGATTACCATCCCAAACCTTATTTACGAAAATACCATGCGAATCAGGAAGCCGACCTGTAGCAAACGTAGCGTGATTAGGGTACGTAGCTGTAGATAAAACAGCGCGACCACCCTCACTATTCCATCCACCCGCTTGAGCTACTTCCCAGAGATTAGGCGTCCATTCCTTGCTTACTAGTCGATTGGGGAGAGCATCAATGATGACGAACACTACTCTCATTCATCCTCGCTTTCAGCTCGTAAAGATACGAAATAAGATTGTAAATCTATTCTTGCTTTCTCAACGTATGAATTAAACGCCGTCTCCAATGCACGACTCCACAATTTTCCTGAATACGAAACCTTAAACGTTATCTGAGTATCGTTTAAATCTAACTGCTCAAAAATTACATCTATAGACCATTCTGAAACATCTTTCCCCGATACCTCTTCCCTGCGGAACCTGATCAATCTGTGATGATCTGATAGAACTTTAGCCATTCTCAATTTCTTCATTCTTGAGAAAGGCCCTAATTGTGCTTTGAGAACCAGCGTCCAGACGGGATCACCTTCACTGTCAATAGGCTCAACTGAATCAATGAAATCTAGCCACAACGCATAATTGGTCATCTCAGAAAGAACCAAGAAGGAGCGCTCTATTCCCGCATTAACTATGACGCTCTCGGTTCTCTCCATCTTTGCTCCTTCGAATGATATGTGTCACAAACTGCTATCAGGATGCTACATCAGTTACATATCGTCTAGCCTAAAAGTGTGCAAACAAAAGTATTTCACCTGACAGACGGTGAGAATATTCAACTATTAGACGTTCATGACTTCTATTGGTCATCTCCAAGTATCACACTTGCAGGTATCGGAGTCGCAAAACGAATAACAATGCCGAGCCTTACGAATTTTGATAGACAACGCGATCTGTTCTCAAAGATTAATCTTGATCATCACAATTCAGAAATTCCCATATCTCACCAAGATCTCTGTGCTTTCGCAGCCTTTGATTTCGACCGAACTCAACCTTCTGAAATCATCATCCCTTCATTACTCATAAAAAAAAGCCCTCTAGGAGACACAAAACTTATCTACACAGGAAATGAAGATAGAACAAAAAGAGAACTCCTCCAAGAAATAACCCAAAACAACAGACCAACGCCATACAAGCCCCAATCCAACCTTCATATCGACTCTCCTATACCGCCAGAGGTATGGAGAGATGAAAAAATAGCTGCGGTCAAGAAATATATCCAAGCAGGATCTGTCAAAAAAGTCGTTTTAGCCAGAGAGCTAGTCCTTACCGCCGACAGCAATTTTCAAGTCCATGACATTCTAAAAAAGTTGGAGGGACAAAACCAGTCAGCAATGATCTTTAACATTGAGGGTTTCTTGGGTGCATCACCTGAATTACTTATAAAAAGAAACGGAAATACCATCATGTCGCACCCCCTTGCTGGCACCGCACCTAAATTTGAGGAATCAAATTATGATCAAGAATCCAAGCAAAAACTTTTAGACTCAACTAAAGACGCATATGAGCATAAAGTAACCATTGAATGGCTGCTCAACGAACTACTACCTTTCTGCTCATTTGTAGATGCCGATCCAGAACCCAAAATTGTCAGTCTCCAACATGTTCACCACCTTGGAACAGAAGTAACGGGCCAATTATCCAACCCTCCTTGCTCAATTCTTGAACTTGTAAGTGCTCTTCACCCAACTCCTGCAGTTGGAGGAGACCCTCAAACAGAAGCATTGGCAATTATTAAGAAAGTTGAGGGCGTTAATCGTAGACACTATGCCGGCCCAGTCGGATGGGTCGATGCAAATGGAGATGGCGAATTTGCAGTAGGAATTCGATCAGCTGAAGTAACAGCCAATAAAGCACACCTATACGCCGGAGTCGGATTAGTTGAGGATAGTGACCCTCAACTAGAACTTGAAGAAACAGAAGCCAAGTTTAAAACGATGCTCAATAGTTTCCTCCCGACTACCGAAATGTAGGGCCTCTAGTTTCCATCTAACAAGTTTTTGCTCTACCTTTAACCAATAGCCATAGTCATACGATCACCGCGTCGTAAGAAAGGAAACCATGGATCTTGGGTTAACAGGAAAACGAGTAGTCATAACAGGTGGATCGCGAGGAATAGGAAGAGCGATTGCAACAAAGATGCTTGAAGAAGGAGCGTCAGTCGCGATATGTGCAAGAGGGCAAGAAGGAGTAGATGAGGCTCTCTCAGCGCTTGAAGGGAAAGGAACAATCATTGGCGCAGCCGTTGATGCAAGCAGTGGAGAAGAGTTAGAGAATTGGCTTAAAAGCTCAGCTCAAGAGCTGGGAGGAATAGATATCCTCATCAATAACGCATCTGGTGGCGGCGGAGGCCAAACTGACGAAAAGTTTGACGCAAATTACAATGTTGACCTCATGGGGCTTGTCCGTGGTGTAAGGGCTACCGAGGATCTACTCGCTGCTTCAGGTGAGGGAGCTGTGCTCACAATCAGCTCAACTGCAGCGCTAGAACACTTTGGCCCTGGCCCTACAAGTTACAGTGCCCTAAAAGCAGCAGCAACCGTATATGCAGCTGGACTCGCTCAAACGCTTGCAGCAAAGGGCATTAGAGTTAATACCTTAGCCCCCGGACCTATATTCTTTGAAGATGGACCATGGGACAAAATCAAGCAAGGAATGCCCGAATTCTATGAAAATACCGTCAAAGACCAACCAAGTGGGCGGATGGGGTCAGCAGAAGAGGTAGCGAATGTCGCTGCTTTCCTATGTAGCCCCGCAGCGTCATGGGTAACTGGAGCCAACATCGTAGTCGATGGTGGCTACACCAAGAGAATTGAATTTTAGGAGCAGAAATGGCTGAGGAGAAGCCTGAAAGAGTAGATGCGTATCTCGTAGCTGGCGGACGCTTTCACGATATTGATTATGCAAGACTTGAGTTGCTGAAACTTCTCAGTGAGCACCCCTACATACGCGTAAAAGTAGGGGCAGACTATGAAGACACAGCCTCCATTGCTAGGTCATCAATGCTAATTTCCTACACATGCGATATTCGTCCTTCAGAAGATGCACAAATAGCCATCAAGGATTGGGTCAATAGTGGAGGTAGATGGCTTGCGCTTCACGGCACAAACTCTGCTTTGGATTTTAATCCACCCAATCCAGTAGCTTCACCAAGATGCTTCCCAATCTGGGCAGAGCTTCTTGGTAGTCAATTCATCTCGCACCCACCGATAGCGCCATTCCCCGTTCATCTATCAGATCCCGACCACTGGCTCGTTGAAGGAATAGAACCCTTCGAAACTGATGATGAGCTCTACTTGTGCGAGTATCACGAACGCGAAAACCTACATCCCCTCATGCATACAGAATGGCAGGGAGAAACTCCAGGTTTCGTCGACTCAGATTGGACAGATTGTGATCCGACTCACCTGATCATGTACCTCAAATCTCATGGAAATGGAAAAATCCTTTACAACAACCTCGGGCACTGCCGAGGACACTGGGATATGACCGAAGCTGTGAAGTACTACCCGCAAATTGAAAGGTGTTCATGGGAGATCCCGCAGTATCATGAATTATTGCGAAGAGGCATAAGGTGGGCGTTAGGCGAAGAAGGCTAAGCCGATTAGTCATCCACCAATATCCAGATAAACTACAAACAAGAATTGAACGGAGTTTTAATGGCTACCAAAGAACAAACCAAAATCTCTAAAGATGTGCTCTTTGACCTGCATAGAAGAATGGTCAGAATACGTCTTCTTGAAGAAGCAGCAGGACAATTAGCATCAGAAGCCCGAATACCTGGCTTCATTCATCTATATGTCGGCGAAGAAGCAGTAGCCTCAGGTGGCTGTGTAGCGCTAAAAGACGAAGACCAAATCTCTTCCACCCACCGAGGCCATGGGCATCTAGTAGCAAAGGGTGGCGAATTCAAACCAATGATGGCAGAATTCATGGGCAAAGCAACCGGCTACTGCAAAGGCAAAGGTGGCTCCATGCATATCTCAGACCTAGACCTAGGAATGTTAGGTGCAAATGGAATCGTCGGAGCAGGAGTACCTATCGCCGTCGGTGCAGCTTTTGCAAATAAATACAAAAACAATGGGCTTGTCACTATGGCATTTTTCGGAGATGGATCCACCAACATCGGTGCTTTCCACGAAGCCGCTAACATGGCTTGCGCACTCCACCTCCCCATAGTCTTCATGTGCGAGAACAATGAGTATGCAGAATACACCCCACGAGACAGAGTAATGGCAATAACTGATGTAGCTGATAGAGCAGCAGCCTACGGAATGCCTGGAGTCATTGTAGATGGCATGGACGTTGTCGCAGTCTATGAAGCGGCGAGAGTTGCCGTGGCGAGGGCACGTAACGGTGAAGGCCCATCAATGATTGAATGCAAAACTTACAGATTCTACGATCACGCAGGAGTCAGTGGGTTAGGGCGAACCTATCGATCCGATGAAGAAGTCCAAGAATGGATGGACCGTGACCCGATCAAACTCTTTGAAGCACAACTAGCAAAAGCAAAAGTAATGAGCGAAGACGAAGCTTCCGAAATCCATGCCGAAATACAGGCAGAGATAGATGAAGCAATTGAATTCGCTGAAAACAGTCCTCTCCCAGACCCAGAAGTCGACATGCTAACAGACGTATACACGGAGGCATCATAAGATGACAGCTACAGAAACAGAACAACGCATCATCAGATACAACGATGCCTTCAACGAAACCCTTGCAGAACTACTTCGTGAAGACCCAGACATATTTATAGCCGGAGAGGATGTTGGCCGATACGGTGGTGTCTTCCAATCGTTCGCTGGGCTAAACGCAGAGTTTGGAGATGAACGAGTTGTAGATACGCCTATCGCAGAACAAGCAATCATAGGTTTGGGCATAGGAGCAGCAGCTGTAGGGCTTCGACCAATCGTTGACCTCATGTTCATGGACTTCGTTATGGTATCAATGGACCAAATAGCGAACCAAGCAGCAAAAATGAAATACATGTTTGGTGGAAAAGCAAAACTTCCTTTAACCATAACCACAACAGGTGGAGCTGGACTAGGAGCAGCAGCGCAACATAGCCAAAGCCTTGAAGCATGGCTCATTCATGTTCCCGGACTCAAAGTTGTCTATCCATCTAACCCATATGATCTAAAAGGACTATTAGTATCATGTGTCCGCGACGACAACCCTACAATCTTCACCCTCCACAAAGCAATGCTCGGGTCTAAAGGACACGTACCTGAAGGTCTGTACGAGATCCCATTGGGGCAGGCAAAGATCGTTAGGGAAGGTTCTGACGCAACTATTGTCGCAATCGGCAAAATGGTCTCTGAAGCTGAAAAAGCAGCAGCAACTCTTGCCGAAGAAGGAATAGATGTCGAGATTATCGACCCTAGAACATTGCTACCGTTTGATATGGATACCGTGATCCAATCAGCTAAAAAAACTAACAGAATTGTGATTGTTCATGAAGCTGTCAAAAACGGTGGAATAGGAGCAGAAATCTCAGCCCAAATACAAGAGCAAGCATTTGACTACTTGGATGCACCCGTAACAAGGGTTGCCGCACCTTTCGCCCCTGTCCCTTTCAGCCCAGCATTAGAAAAATCTTATGTACCTGACGCTGAAAGTATTGCAAAAGGCGTAAGAGACGTTCTTCATAGAAACAGCTAAATTAGGTCGTGGCAACCGTTGGGATCATTGCAAGCCCATCCGCAGGAAAAGACGTTAGAAGACTCGTAGGTCATGCAGGATCAACCGGTGATGTTGACAAAATTGCTGTAATTCGTAGGGCATCGCTAGGAGTTATTGAATCAGGCGTCGACCGACTTCTATATCTTGACGATACCCGCCACTTAATACAGCGTGCTCTTGAAGGAATACCGCATGGCAATGTGCAGGTTGAGCCCATTAATCAAGCCGTTATGGGGACTGGTCGAGACTCCGAAAAAGCTGCCAAAGCATTGAAATCAGAAGAAGCAGGCGCTGTCATTGTCTTTGGAGGAGACGGAACGAATAGGGATGTTGCTAAAGGGTGGCAAGATGTTCCACTACTTCCGCTTTCAGTGGGAACAAACAATGTATTCCCATTTCACATTGAAGCAACCGTTGGAGGGATGGCAGCGGGACTTGTAGCAAGAAACATACTCTCCTTAACCGATGTAGCAAAGCAAGCCAAAGTAATAAAGGTTGAATATGGTGACGGCCAAAGCGACCTTGCTCTCGTTGACCTTGTATTAGTCTCTGGTGATTTCATCGGGAGCAGGGCAATCTGGGATGTAACAAACCTTCAAGAAGGAATCTTCGCTATTGCTGAATCAGCCACGGTAGGACTCTCATCAATTGCTGCGGCACTTGAAACAATAGATAGAAATGAAGATGCGGCAATGCATGTAACAATGGGGGATGGAAATACTTCGGTGCGCGCTCCCATAGCGCCAGGAACGTACGAAACAATTCCGATAAAGGCATTTAGGAAAATGGATCTTAAAGAACAGGTATCAATGGAAGGTCCCGGAGTTTTAGCCTTCGACGGTGAACGTGACCGAGTTTTACAAGAAGGCGAAGCAATATCTGTAGCTGTATTGAAAGAAGGTCCTTGGGTTATAAGTACTCATAGGGCGCTGGATTTGGCTAACATGATTAAACACTTCGTTAGTTCCGATTAGGAGAGCCATGGCCACAAGAATTCTCATGCCCAAACTTGGTCTCACCATGACCGAGGGAACCATAACTGAGTGGGTCGTAGACGCTGGCGAAAAGGTTTCTAAAGGGAGCGTTGTCATGCTTATAGAGACTGACAAAGTTGAGGCAGAAGTTGAGGCAGAAGCTGACGGCGTGGTCCAACATGAAGCAGGTGTTGGAGATACGCTCGAACCCGGGGAAGTCGTTGGCTGGCTTCTTGCAGATGATGAACAACCTAGCGAAGAAAGCCAAGGAGAATCCCCAGTCGAAGAAACGCTTCAAGAGCAAGTCGAAGCACAAGTAGAACCTGATTCTACGCAACCTGAAATAATTGAAACTCAGCATGTTGAAGAGAACACCCAAACACAGGAGTCGGAGAAACCTTTAGAGAATGATCGAATTCTTGCATCGCCAAACGCTAAACGTGTCGCTAAGGAAAGGGGAGTGGACCTTCAACAGGTATCAGGGACAGGTCCAAGCGGGCGAATAACCTCCGAAGATGTCACAGCGCTAAAAGCCTCACCAGTTATTATTGAATCAGGTCGGCTCCTCGCATCTCCCAATGCGAAAAGAGTAGCTAAGGAACTCGGGGTTGACTTACGCACAATTACCGGAACTGGACCCGGTGGAAGAATCACTTCAGAAGATGTGATTGAGGCACCTAAACCAGAGACTAAGCCACAGCCCCAGGATGTAGAATCGATTACTGAAAAGCCCGCACTTAAACCACTAACGAAAACTGCAGCGCCATTTGCAGCTAGAAAAGCTGCAGAACAACTAGGGGTAGACCTTGAACAAGTAAGTGGAACCGGACCAGATGGCAGAGTAACGAAACAAGACGTCTTTGCCTACAGCAGAACAACCGCAAAACAACCTGCTTCAACTCAAGTCGCCTCATCTACTCAACTGGATGGTGATAGAACACCAATCAAAGGCATGAGAGCAATTATTGCTGAACGAATGCATTCATCATTGCAGGAAATGGCACAATTGACGCTCACCATGGATGTCAATATGGATCGTGTCGTAGAATTACGAGAGCAACTCAAAGATATCGGGTCAGAAGAACTTGGAGCAGTTCCAGGATATACAGATTTTGTTATAGCTGCTGTAGCCCAGGCCTTGGTGCAACACCCTGCGGCTAATAGTCAGATTGATGGTGGCGATATTGTTGAACTCAACCAAATTAACGTTGGAATGGCTGTAGCAGTTCCCGATGGGCTAGTCGTACCTGTTGTTCATGGTGCTAATCAACTCGAATTAGCTCAAATAGCAATGGAAACCAGTCGTCTTGCGGACGCAGCTAGGAATAAGAAACTTTCTCTAGCTGAAATGGAAGGTGGAACGTTCTCTGTTACTGCTCTTGGAATGTTCGGAGTTGATGCGTTCACCCCAGTCATTAATCCTCCCAATTCAGGAATTCTCGGAGTTGGAAGAATACGAGATGACGTCGCTTGGGACGAAGACACACCAATCAAAGCAAAGCGGATGACAATTAGCCTCACCTGGGACCATAGAGTCCTTGACGGAGCTCCCGCCGCAGAATTTGCTGCAACAATCAAGAGTTTCCTAGAACAACCACTCAGATTGCTTGCCTAGATTTGGGGTTATGTCCCAGCTAAAGCCTCAACAATAGGGGCTACTTCATCCAAAACAGCTCCACCAAAGGTAATGTAATTGATGCCATATTCATCTCTCCGTTGCTGAATTCGGTCAATTATCTCATTTGGCTGTCCAATTAAACAGTGAGGATGGTTAAGTATTTCTTCGGGAGTTAAGTTAAAAAGTTTTGAAAACTCTTCTGCGACAACGTCTCTATGGTCTGTAACAACAGTGAAATAAGCAGCTATTTCAATTTCTAATTCTGTAAACCGTTCACCAGCACCATCCTTGATCCATTCAAGCTTTTGCATCGTGCCTTCGCTGGTACCACTGCCCACCCCGGCAGGACCTATTTTTCCAGCACTATTATTAAAATTGATTGAGACAATATCGGCTTCTCGCCCAGCTATTCCAAGGATCCGTTTCGCTCCTCCCCCAATCATTACGGGAGGCATCTTATCGAGCATTGGAGCGCCAGCGAATCCCGAGACCTGAACGTAATCACCAGTTGCATCAATCTGATCACCGCTGTAATGCTGACGGATCAAATCAAGAGTTTCAATCATTTTATTTATGCGTTTCCCCGGTGGCATCATCGTGATTCCCATTGCTTCATATTCACTTTGAATCCACCCAGCACCTAAACCTAATTCAAGCCTGCCTTCGCTAAACCAATCTATTGTTGCTATCTCTTTCGCAAGAACCACAGGCTCGTGATAGTCGCAGCAAAGCACTCGACAGCCAACACGAATAGAGTCCGTTGCCTCTGCAGCAACCATCATTGCCGGAATAGCAGCTAAATTCTGTACAGGGTGGTTAGCTGCTTTAAGAGCTGGACCCTCACCTATGTAGTGGTCAGCGAGATGGAAGCTACTAAACCCGAGATCTTCAGCTTTTTTAGCAAGATTTCGCCAATCATCAGGCGACGTTGATGAATAGGCCTGGAGCCCAAATCGAAAAGCTTTTGTCATAGGATACGTACCTCACCCGTACTTCCATTAACTTCAATTTCAGAACCATCAGCAATTTTTTTAGTCCCATCTGTAACAGAAATCACACAGGGAAGACCTAATTCCCGACTTACGATAACCGCATGGCTCCTTTGCCCTCCAACATCAACAACCACAGCTCCTGCGGTCAAGAACAGCGGAGTCCAAGATGGGTCAGTTAGTGGCGCAATAAGGATATCTCCAGGTTCTAAGGCATATGGGTCTGTAGGGTCAAGAATGACTCTGGCAGTACCTCTTACCGTTCCTGGACTTCCAGCTACTCCCATGAGGACATCCCCAGATGCGGATTCTTCCACAGCCGCTGAACCAAGCTTTTTATATTCCGATAATGGAGGAACAAAACCATCTTTGATAAAGAATGGCGGTTCAAGAGTTTTCAATTCTTCATACATTGAGAAACGTTCCTCAAGAGTCACCTTCATTGATGCTGGGTCAGCGACATAAGACTCTAGTTCATCATCAGTGAGCATATAAATGTGTTTGTGATCAACAAGATGCCCCGCATCAACGGATTTATTACCAAGTGCTTCAAAAGCAACGCGTATCTCATTGACAACCCGAATGTAATTTGCTTTGGAGCGCTCTTGAAAAGCCATAATATTGCCAGCGATAAGAGCAGCTTCGAATTGTCCAGAGAGTTCGTCATTCCCCAGTTTCTCCAATTCAGAGCGCACAAAATCAATGGTCTCGACTCTACTTTCAGCCATTTTCTGATGCCGGTCAGATGGGTTTTCACCATCATGTTGCAAGCGGATACGGTCTAGCAAAGCTAATGCAATTGTTGGATTCGTCTCCCAGGAATCTGCAATAATCTCGTATTCATTTGGCCCTCGTGAGCCATATTCAAAAATAAAACGCTGCCATTCGTTCAGGAATTTAGCAGCATCACCATGCGTGGACTCTTCAAGCCTCTTTAGAAGCGTATCAACTCCACTCTCAAACTCTGAAGATAAATAGTCAGAGGAACGAATGACCCTTGATAAATCCCATAGGAAATATGATGGGGCAGCGGAATCCACATCTCCAAGACCAGTTATACATCGCATTGGAATTGTCGTGTCACCGATTGCTTCACCCACAGCACCAAGAATGCCCGGAGCGACTCCTGAACTTGATGCAGCAACGCAATGCGTGTTGTAAGTTTCGATAAGCCACGGTTGAAACGTGCGGGCATGAGCAACAATTTCGTTTATTGAGAGATCCGCTAATACAGGGCGATTTTCCCTAAGAGCGATCGTCTTTTCCCGAGCCTCATCTATTTCTGGCCACTCAGTCACGGACATAACCCATCCCATATGGGCAAGAATGCCTTCAGTGAGGTCTTCATTCACATCATCTGGATGTTCAACATAAGCAGGAACATCAGGGTGATCACCAAAAAATGCTAAGTCTAAACCTTCAATAGTAACCGCAGGGTTTCTCACCCCTTGCATTCTTACATTAGCCAAATTGATATAGAAGAAACCCCCAAAGAAACCACCAACTTCCGGTCGCAAATCTGACATTTCGCCCTCAGTAAAATAACCCTGCCGAATATAGCCATCTCTCCAGCCGATAATCGTGCCATTATCCCATGTAAATGTCTGCCCTAAAGGACTTGCAGGGGGAGCTAAAACTTCACCAGCATTAGCCCTTGTATAGTGTGGCCAGCGTTCGCTAGGCTCCCAATCGCAAAACCAGTACTCATCCATAAAATCCTCCGAAAAGCATAAATCCCTAAGAAAATAACCCCTTTGCTAGACTTTTGCGAATTTACAAAGAACCTTTTACTAATCATAAACCGTTCAAGTTTTTCCTAAAGTAATTAAGGATCTATTCTTGACAAAGACCATCTGGAAGGAAACAACATGCTAGACATTGCAATGGCATTGAGGCTGAAAGGTATTGCTTCAAACGAGCACATAACTGAAATCACGGGGAAAGGACAATCTGATGTAGACGATGTTCTTAAGACAATGATCGATAAAGAATATGCACAAGAAACACCACGAGGACTTCGGTTAATGCCAGAGGGGAAAGCATGGACAGATGACCTGCTAGAACAAGAAAGAGAAGGTATCAATGGTGAAAAAGCTGAACAGATTTATGAAAAATTCTGCAACCAAAACGATGCATTTAAACAATTAGTTACCGACTGGCAGATCAAAATGGTTGACGGAGAACAAGAACTTAATGACCATTCAGACCAAGGCTACGACCAAGAAGTTATCAACCGGCTCGTTGAACTTGACCACACTGTTGCACCCATCTTTCAAGCTGCTGCAGAATTAGCTCCCAGACTAGGTCGTTATCTAGAGCGATTCGCTCACGCCCTAAGCGAATTACAATCGGGAGACCATTCTTTCCTTGCCGCTCCCTTAAAGGACAGTTATCACACTATCTGGTTTGAGATGCATGAAGAACTAATTTTGCTCTGCGGGCGAAATAGAGCAGATGAAGCTGCAGCTGGTCGAGGGGCATGACATTTAGAGGTAGAAGAGCTGACCTAATGCTCGGCGCGTACGAATGGTATGCGAGAAGAGCAGCAATCCATCCAAATAGCAAGCGTGGTAGAAAATTTTCTGCCTTTGGTGAAGGATCAATAATGTGTTTCCCTCCCGCAGCCCTCTTTGGTGAGCATGCGATAAGAATCGGTGAAGATACTATGATTGGGCCATATGTGTCCTTAAGCGCAGGAATGGCACCTACCCAAGAATTACTATCAGACAAGATCGTAGAGATAGGAGACCGAGTCCTCATCGGAAGAAATTCCAGCATCGTAGGCCACTTTCATATCGTCATCGACAATGACGTTTTCTTCGGACCTAATGTTTATGTAACAGACCAAAACCACGGATTCGATGATCTTCAAACACCAATTGGAAAGCAAAGTATGCCAGAGGAACCAGTACATATAGGAGCTGGCTCATGGATAGGTACCAATAGTGTTGTACTTCCCGGGGTAACAATCGGAAAACATGTAGCAATAGGTGCAGGATCAGTCGTCACCGCTGATGTACCAGATAATTCAGTAGCTGTAGGTTCTCCAGCGAGAGTAATACAGCAATTTTGACGACTAAGAGTAAATTATCTACCGTTAAACAAAAGGAGACACAGCATGACTTTACAAGCAGTTGACGCGTTGCAAAAGATTCACATAGAGGTTGAAAAAGTCATTAATGGAATGAAACAAAATGACTGGGAACTTCAAAGCTTATGTGAGGGTTGGCGAGTACAGGAAGTCTTCGCTCACATGTCCTCAAACATGAAAGAAGCAATCAATCCTTCACCACCACCTGAAACAGCGCAGGAACCCATGAAAGCGGAAGAAGCTATGGAAGCGCTAGTCACGCCACGAAGAGACTGGACCGCGCAAGAATTACTAGACGAATATGCAAAGTATCTCAATGACTGGATCAGCTGGCTATCAGCATTACAGGACGAACCCACAGCTTCAATGGAGATACCTTTGGCAGACCTTGGAACATACCCGATGCACATGATGGCCAACGCATTCGCTTTCGATCACTACTGTCATCTCTATATCGATATTCTCGCACCTGAAGGACCGTTATCAGGAAGTCTGGATAACCCAACTGATGATATGATTCGCCCAGGTATCGAATGGATGATTGCAGGAATGCCTCAAATGCAACCGACTGAACTTGCTGAAGCAGTTACCGCACCATTGGAATTGGAATTAACAGGCCCTGGAGGCGGTACATGGACGATACAACCAGCTGGTGAGGATGGGCTGATCGTAGTTGACCATCGCGCTAACTTAGGGGCAATTGCAACAGTCGCTTCAACGGCCCATGACTTTGTATCATGGGGAACAAAACGATCCGATTGGCGAACTACTTGCAACATAGATGGCGATGAAAATTACGCAGCCACCATCTTGGACACGATCAATATTATCTGATTACAGCGAAAAGGGCGGCGGAGTAAATTGACCACTGTTAGCGCTCATCCCTCCATCAACAGGTAAATGAGCTCCTGTGATAAAAGATGCCTTTGACGAAAGAAGAAAACTGTGAGCTGCGGCAATTTCAGAAGCGTTTCCCCAACGCTGTAGCGGTATTCGCCTCCTCATATCATCATAAACTTCGCCCTCAAACCTCGTTGTCATACCAGTTTCAGTAGGTCCGGGGCAAACAGCATTTATTCTGATTCCCTTAGCAGCTAAATCCATTGAAGCGCTCCTAACAAGATTAATCACAGCTGCCTTTGATGTGTTGTATACCCACATGCCTGGATCGCCACGCATACCTGAGGTTGAGGCAGTTACAGTAATCGCTGAACCAGGGCGCATAACAGACGCACATTCTCTAATGCCAAGAATGACCGCACGAACATTAACGTCCATTACTTCGTCAAAAAATTCCATATCTCCATCAAAAAGATCAATACGCCCTGCCATTCCAGCATTCAAAACAGCACCATCAAGATGCCCAAATTGATCTACAGCAGTTTCCACAGCTAAAGCATTGTGTTCTCTGTCAGAAACATTACCAGTGACACACACTATATTTTCAATACCATCAGCCCAAGAAAAATCAGCTACAGGAAGATCTGAAGCAACAACAGAACCGCCTTCACGCAAAATTTCCTCCGCAGCAAATCTCCCAATACCTGAAGCCGCTCCAGTAATCCAAACTGCTCTCTTTTCATGTAAGTAAGTCATGTCTTTGAAGTTAATCTTAAATTGGGAGAGCCGCTAATGTGTGGTCCAAAACATATTTAGAGCGCTCACTAAAGTCAGGAAAGTTCTCACGCAGGGTTTTTGAACGAACCTCAATCGAAAACGGAATTTTTTCATCAAACAGCGATTCAAACTCTGCAGCATTTAATTCCCCTTGCGATGGAATTAGCCTGTCATCAAGCGCATCCCTTACCAAATCTGTATTGCTCCAGCCCGTAGGGTCCGCAGTCCCATCACACCATTGGACGTAAGGGAATAATTTTGGATCGCAAGCCCTTATTTCATTAAAGGAGGTTTTTGAGCGAACAACATGAAGTAAGTCGAGCAGAATTCCGACATTTGGTGCATCCACCAAGCCAACTATCTCTAGAGCATCTGAAAGGTTTTTCACGTTTGTGAATTTCATAAATTCAAGGCAAACGCAGATATTGCCTTCTTCAGCTTGAGAACATAGTTGAGAAATCCTATCAGCTGTCTCTTGGGGAGAATCTAATGAAGAAACAACAAGAATATTACTCGCTCCTACTTCGTAGGCAGCGTTTATAAGGATCTTGCCATTGTCATTTCCTTTTCCCAGCCGCACGACCTCCATATCAACTATTTCAATGCCTGTATCATCAATCCTTTTTTTGACTTTGCGAGCGGTTGAGGCAGTCCATGATTCAGGGTCAAACCACACTCCTGATGCCTGCCATCCCGTTTTTGCTGTTATCTCAACAAATTTTGCTGGATTTAACATTAGTTCAGGAATTACGCCTGCGGCCAAAGAAAGCAATCTCGAAGTAGTCATACCTAATTAAATCATAAAATAGTCAGGTCAGAAATTTCTCTTCTACTTTGCGTATATCAAAAAATTGACTAAGAATATGCAGGTAACTCATAACGACCAGAGGGGAATTTATGGAACTTGAAGGACAGGTCGCGCTTATTACTGGTGGTACCCGTGGTATCGGACGAGGCATAGCTGAAGCTTTTATAGCTGAAGGGGCAAATGTCGTTATTAATGGACGAAGCGCAGATAAAGGAGCTCAAGCAATAGAGGAAATCGATGCAGGCGACCAATTGCATTTCATCGCCGGTGATGTGACCGACCGTGAAACATGCGAAAGTTTAGTTGACCAGACAGTTGAACACTTTGGCAAAATTGACATTGTCGTTCCAAATGCTGGCGGAGGTACAGCAGATGGCGAAACACCATCTCCGCTAGTAGATCTAACAGACAACAATTGGAATTTTGTTTTAGATTGGAATCTGAATCATCCAATGTGGCTAATGAGGAGGGCTTTAAAGTACATGATCCCTCAAGAATCGGGTCGTATCATGTCGGTTTCATCTATGTACGGGAAGGTCGTTATTCCTGCCCAAGCACCATATTGCACCACGAAACATGCACTTAATGGATTAACCAAGGTCGTCGCTCAAGAAGTAGGAGAACTGGGAATCACAGTGAATGCATTGTGCCCAGGTGGTATTTTGACTGATGTTATGAAAGAGTCAGGCCCAGCGGCAGCTGAACAGTTAGGAATGGAATTTGAAGAATTTTTAGAGTGGATGCAGCAGCCATCAGCGATCAAAAGAATGAATACAGTTGAAGATTGCGCACTTGTAGCTGTCCTTCTAGCTTCTGAAGCTGGAGCAGGAATTACAGGTTCATTGATCAGCATCGACGGCGGACAATCGCCCTACTAAACGAGGAGACTAATAATGGGAAAACTAGATGGAAAAGTAGCAGCTATCACAGCTAGCACAAGAAGCATAGGAAGAGGAATAGCCGAAGCCTATCTAGCTGAAGGAGCCAAAGTAGTCGTAAGTGGACGGTCTGAAGAAAAGGGCGCAGTTGCACTAGAAGAAATGAATGCTGGGGACAACGCAATCTTTATTGCATGCGATGCATCAAAACAAAGTGATGTTGAAGGATTAATTGATGGAGCAGTAAACCACTTTGGCAGAATTGATATAGCTGTACTCAATGCTGGAGGGATACTAGATGCTGCACCAGTAGCAGAAATGTCTGATGAATCATGGGAATATACCGTAAACCTGAATCTCAATCACACATTCTGGGGAATGCGAAAAGCTTTACAGCACATGCTTCCGCAAGAGAATGGAAGAATTATTGCTATTTCATCGGTTGAGGGAAAGATGCGAACCGAGACAGTGAGCCATTATGTTGCTACAAAACATGCAATTAACGGACTCGTAAAGACAGCTGCTCATGAAGTAGGAGCTTCTGGAGTGACAGTTAACGCTATCCTCCCTGGATTCGTGAAAACAGATCTTTTCTATGAATCTGCTCCTCAGACTGCTGAAGCACTTGGAATGGATAGCCTCGACGAAGTCGCAGACATGTACTCACAGGCATCAGCAATTAAAAAACCTAATACCGTGGAGCAAGTTGCTGCCGTAGCAGTAATGCTGGCTCGTGATGAGGCCAGAAACTTTACAGCCTCATTATTCCCAGTCGACGGCGGGACGATGCCATATTAAGAGTTTTCCCAACCACTTCATACCCGATTAAGGCATGATACATATTAGATATGTTCAAACTTGGACCTCCAAAACAAATTGCATACGCAGTCCCTAGTGCATATGAAGCGGCTCACAAGTGGGCAAACGATTTTGGGGCTGGCCCCTTCTTCGTAGCAGAGCATATACCGGTGACTGACGTAATGTATCGCGGGTCGCCATCCACATTTGATCACACATCGGCTTATGGGCAATGGGGCGACATCATGGTTGAACTCGTGCAAGACCACGGGTCAGGACCCTCAGTAGTCAGAGACCTCTATGACGTCCATGAAAGCGGTCTCCATCATTTGGCATATTTCGTTGATGACATTGATCATGCGACCAGATCACTAGAAGAGCTTGGTTTTGAGTTAGGAATGGAAGCTAAGGCTGGACCCACCAAATTCAATCTCATTGATGCCACTAAAGCACTTGGGCATTTTATTGAACTGTACGAACCTAATACAGCGTTGATCGGATTTTATGAACGAGTAAAAAAAGCTTCAATCGACTGGGATGGGAAAGACCCGATCCGTTCACGCTAGCTCAGGAGAGCAACGCCGCACCGATTACCAAGGGCTCACCCGTGCAACAAACGTTTTTCCAGCCTTATCAAAAATTGTTTGCCTATCGGGATCAGACCTAAGCCACCATAAAGAAATGCCGCAAACTCCTAAGTATGCAAATGTTCCTATGAAAGGGATCACAGATAAAAGACCTGGAGCGTAACGCATGCTAGCAATAGATCCTGAAGGTGGGCATTGACCCGTTGAAGCTTCTACAACCTTGAAGCGGAAAAGCATTTTCCCAGGAGTTGCACCTTTCAGAGTAACAAACGCTATTTCATATATCGCAACAACAAAGATTGACATCAGGGTGATAGCAAAGACGCTATTTGCTCCAAACCCTAATGCGATCAGAAAGAGAATTATTCCGGAAATGACGCTATCCATCAATCTGGCAGCAAAACGGGGCCAGAGCATTTCACCACCGATTAGTCCGTTACTCCACTCAGAGCCGTTCCAAAAACGCTTCGTGTCAAGAGGGTCTCCTTCTGCGTGATACCAACCTGGTTGCTCAGTGTACATATTATTCCTTTTTAATGACCAAACTGTATTGTGCCAGAATCCCGCTTCAGAACCTACGATCCCCAGGGGTCATCCGTCACCTATGAATGTGTGGCATAACAGGGGTGCCCCCGGAAATGCGTCTGGTTGCTTGCTCCAAAGCTTGCTCACCGTAGTGCTTGTGAGGAAGTATCCAGAAGACTCCTTCTCTTACCTCGTCGACGACGATGTCAGCAACCTCATCGGGTGTGAGGTTTTCTTTACCATCGCTCGGAAGAAACTTATCGGGTTCAGGTTTGTAGTCAATTCCCTCACGGTTACGTTCACTCGTTCCGATATTTGTATCAACAATACCTGGACAAAGAACTGAGACAGAAAGTGCGGATTTAGTAAATTCGTGATGGAGGGTTTCGCTTAGAGCGACGACGCCTCTTTTCGCCACATTGTATGAGGCAATACCTGGGAATGCCAGTAAACCCGCAGTAGAGGCTGTATTCAATATATGTCCGGGTTCTCCACTTGCAAGCATTCTCGGAACGAACGATTGCACACCATAAATAACGCCCATAAGATCAATGCCCAGAACCCAGTCCCAGTCTTCAGGCCCTTCCCATGCTTTATGACGGGAAACTACACCTGCGTTATTGGCAAGAAAATGAACGTTACCGAAGTGTTCGTAAGCTGTGATAGCTAGTGCTTCAACTTGCGCTTTATCTGAAACATCGCATTGAATACCCAGAACTTCTGCACCTGATGCTCGGAGAGATTCACTAGCTTTTTCCAATGCAGAGGTTTCAATATCAGCAATAACAATTTTCATTCCTTCACTAGCTAGCCTCGTTGCGAGACCTAAACCAATGCCACTTGCTCCGCCAGTTATTACGGCTACGCGATCTTTAAAATCAAACATTATGAATCTTTCTGAGTTCCGACCAAAAGGTCTTTGAAAGGTACGCCTTTATCAACGCTAGGTTCACGTGGAAGCCCGAGGACACGATCTCCGATAATGTTCTTTTGAATTTCATCGGTTCCACCAGCAATCCCAGCTTGGAAACTTCCTAGTGCGAGACGCCCCCACCATTGACCTCTATCTCCTTCGGCCCATGCATCTGCCTCCATGCCTACTACATCGTTAATTAAAGACCGAACATCTCGAAGAATCTTAGATCCATGCAACTTTCCTAATGACCCTCCTGGGCCGGGCGCTTTCCCTGCTTTCAATTCTGCTCTTGTGCGCATTGAAACAAGGCTTTTAGCTGTTTCTTCACAATAGAGTTTCATTAATTTTTGCCTCAAAACCGGGTTTGAAATAGTGCCACTTTTTTGAGCGTATTCAATAAGGCGTTTTGCATGTGGTGTTGTGATTCCACCAGTAGAGCCAGTTCCGATAGCAACCCGTTCGTACATTAACATTGATGTCGCTAATCTCCAGCCTTCATGAAGCGGACCTAAAAGATTATCTTTAGGAATACGAATATCAGTGAAGAACACTTCATTAAAATGCATTCCGCCATCAATCTGATGAATTGGCCGGATTTCGACTGCTGGATCTCTCATATCTACAATAAACATTGAAATTCCAGCATGTTTTATTACTTCTGGGTTCGTTCGGGCTATTAAAACACCGTAGTCACAGACGTGCGCAAGCGTGGTCCAGACTTTTTGGCCGTTGATAATCCATTCGTCTCCATCAAGCTCAGCCTTAGTTTGTAAACTGGCGACGTCAGAACCTGCGCCTGGTTCTGAGAACATTTGGCACCAAACAGTTTCAGCAGAAATATTATCTGCAAGGTATTTTTCTTTTTGTTCCTCTGACCCAAATTCATTCAGCATTGGGAGGCACATTCCATGGCTGATAGTCAATTGCGTAGTCATATCGGGATAGTTGCTGTAGACCTCTCTCCAGATCGTTTCGTGCTCTTTAGTAAGACCAGCGCCCCCATATTCCTTGGGATAGGTCAAACCGGCTAGTCCCGCTTCAGCTAATTTGCCCTGAAACGCTTTATTTAGAGCGATAGTTTCTTTATCTCGCGGATCGGGTGCGGTTATATGAATCCCTGTTGCGTGTTCATCAAGAAATGTTCGACACCGTAGTTTAAATTCCTCGCGTTCCTCATTTGAGAGGGTATCAGTTCTCATTAGATCTCCTTGATAAGCAAACTCTTGACATAAAGACGGTAGCATTATCTGCTGATACTCAGGTAATCCAAACACTCTTGAGTTGGAACAAAAGGCTAATCGTAAAGATGTCAACAGAAGTAATATTTGAAGAAGCACTTCGAAGACGTACTTTTGCAATTATCAGTCATCCAGATGCTGGCAAGACTACATTGACGGAAAAGTTTCTTCTTTATTCAGGACAAGTATCCGAAGCAGGTTCCGTTAAAGCAAAACGAGGTGGAAAATCTGCACGGTCTGACTGGATGGCTATGGAACAGGACCGAGGAATCTCCATCGCATCCACAGTTCTACAATTTGAGTATGAAGGAACAATTATCAACCTTCTTGATACACCAGGCCACAGGGATTTCTCAGAGGATACATATAGGGTCCTTTCTGCTGTTGATGCTGCGATCATGGTATTAGATGCCGCAAAAGGCATTGAAGCGCAAACACTTAAACTCTTTGAGGTGTGCCGTGCTCGAAACATGCCAATTATTACATTCATTAACAAATGGGACCGGCCAAGCCTTGACCCATTAGAGTTGACTGATCAAATAGAACAATCAATAGGCGTTCAAACAACCCCCATAACGTGGCCAGTTGGTCCAGGTGGCGAATTCGAAGGAGTCATCAATAGGCAAACAAATCAACTTGTAAGATTCACGCGCACAAGTCGAGGGGCAACGGAAGCAATTGAAGAAACTGTTGACCTCTCCTCAAATCACCAAATAGATAATGTGTATTTCCAAAACGCTCTTGAGGAAGTTCAGCTACTGGAAGAGGTAGGGGCAACACATGACCAAGAACTCTTTTTAGCTGGAGAGACAAGTCCTCTATTCGTAGGTTCAGCATTAACTAATTTTGGAGTTCGTCATCTTTTAGATGCAGTGGTCAATTTCGCTCCACCACCTTCAAAGCGCGAAACTGACAATGGGGTAATGAGAGATATTGATTCTCCCTTCTCCGCTTTCGTATTTAAAGTGCAAGCGAATATGGACCCATCGCACAGAGACAGAGTTGCTTTTATGCGAATTAATTCTGGACACTTTGAAAGAGGAATGCAAGTCGTTCATCAACGACTTCAGAAGCCGTTTAGTACAAAATTTGCAACAACGATGTTCGGGTCTGAGCGAGATACTGCAGATGAAGGCTACCCCGGAGACGTATTAGGTCTCGTGAATGCTAGTGATCTCCGAATTGGCGACACCCTCTATGTCGGAGACCCAGTAGCGTTCCCGCCAATCCCAAGGTTCGAACCTGAGCTCTTCTGGAGTGCCAGACCCATTGATGTTTCAAAGACAAAACAGTTTCGTAAAGGACTCAATCAGTTAGATGAAGAAGGTGTTGTGCAAGTACTTAGAGATCAAGATGCACCCACGGCTTCTCCTGTGCTAGGTGCAGTCGGGCAAATGCAGTTTGAAGTATTCGCTCATCGACTCGAACATGAATTCGGTGCCAAAGTCGAAATGTCCCCAACGAGTTGGGTGACGGCTAGAAGAACAGATCAAGATACTGCAGAAATGATACGTCAGCTTCGTGGTACACGTGTTCTCGGGTCGCTAGATGGAACCCTTTTTGCTCTATTCGACTCCACAGGCCGCCTTGCCAGAACAATTAATGATAATCCTGATTGGGTTCTTGAGCGAGTAGTAGAAACAGTAGGTTGAAGCGCAGTTATGAAGAAAGTAACTTATAAGAGCGTATTATAAGAGAGTGGAACAACAAGCTCCTGAGATTATTTTCACAGTCCTCCTTGCGGGAACCATACTAATTTGGTCTGCTATTTTGGCGCTATCAAAGGGTGCCCTTAGGAGCGAACTCCGATCCGCTGCAATGGAGCTTGCAACTGTGGTAGCTATTGGGGCAACTTTAGGTAGCCTTTATTTCTCAGAGGTTCGAAATTTTGTTCCATGTGAATACTGTTGGTACCAGCGAATAGCTATGTACCCTCTAGCTATCATCTTGCTCATTGCAACAATCAGGCGTGATAAAAATATAATCCCTTATGCCCTAGTGCTCTCATTGTCAGGAACAGTACTTTCGGCATACCATTATCAACTTCAACTTTTTCCGGAACAAAGTTCCTCTTGTGCGCTTGACGCATCATGCACTTACAGGTGGATAGAGGTATTTGGATTCATCACAATTCCATTCTTAGCTCTTACAAGCTTCGCGTTTATCAGTATGATTTTGATAACTACCCCGCGCCCATGGAAGACAATTAGATATGAGTGACCTGCAAGAACAATCATCAACTCTCAATGAAAATCGAAACCCAAAGATCATTCTTGCTTCACTACTTTTCGCAGTTGCTGGGCTGGCGATTTTCTTAGGCCTAATCTTTTCAGATAATGATAATAGTTCTCCAGACTCCATATCTGAGGGTATTCCTGTAACAGAAATAACGGCTCAGCAGAGCGAACTACGATCAAGTGAGGTAGAAACTGATAATGGTAACGGTGACTCACTTCGGGAAAAGGGGACTGTAGAAATTTTTGGCGAGCCCATACCAATTGATGCCGAGATCGGTTACCTTGCGCCGTCATTCAAAGCTCAACTAAATGATGGGTCCGAGTCAATAACCATTGACCCTGCCGATGGAAAAGTTCGGCTTATAGGTTTTTTTGCTCATTGGTGTCCACACTGCCAACGTGAAGTCCCGCGCGTGACTCAATGGTTGGAAGAGAATGGTGTCCCTACAGAAATAGAGATATTAGCTGTCTCAACCGCTGTAAGAGAGGGAACACCAAATTACCCTCCTTCTGAATGGTTTATTAAAGAACGGTGGCCGACAGATATATTTGTCGATAATGAAGATAATGATCTAGCCACAGCATTCGGACTCGCAGGATTTCCCTATTGGGTACTTGTTGACGCTACAGGAAGAGTTATGCACAGAAGTAGCGGTGAGTTGAGCGAAGAACAGTTCGGTTACCTCGTGGAGCTCGCTATTTCGCTAACTCCTCAAATCACTTGAATCAACGACAGACAAATGTCGCATATTTCGTCTGCTACTGCCAGCAGGTACAGCCGCAATTAGATTCTGCAGTGCATTCGCACACAGGTTCACATGGGCAAGCGCAATCATCAGTAAGTGTTTCCATAATTTAAGTATATCTCACGCAGGTGAGAGTACCGATCTTCTAGGCTTTGTTGGCAATTAAGTCGCCTAATGTTACGAGTTGCTCTTCGCTATTTCCAAGCGTCAACTCTAATTGTCGTGCCATTAAAAAGAATCTGTGTAGCGGGTAGTCGCGATCAACACCTACTCCGCCATGTAAATGTGTAGCTGCATGTACAACTCGGAACCCTGCCTCAGATGCCCACCAGCGTGCTATAGCAACTTGTTCTCCGGCGGGTAATCCTGCCGAGATTCGCCAAGCAGCTTGACGTGAGGTTAGTCGCACTGCCTCAGTATCAATATATGCATCTCCCGCTCTTTGACTTACAGCTTGAAAGGTTGCAATAGCACGATCAAACTGCTGTCTTATCTTGGTGTACTCAGATGCAAGGTCTAAAGAAGCTTCACAAGCCCCACACATAATTGAGCAGATCGCAGAATCAATACGCAACCGTATCCAAGTCATGAATTCTTCAGCTGTCACTGTTCCGAGTTGTTGAGCGTCTACATTATTAAGGGTTAATGTTGCCTGAGGATGGCCGGTGGTAGTTTCGCGTGATTCAAGAGAAACCCCAGTTGAAGTGCTCTCAATAACATAAACAGCCGTATCGGTTGGCAGCAAAAAAATATCAGCTTCAAGGCCGAAAGATACAAAATCAAAAGAGCCACTGACTTGCCCATCCTCAGCCATTGCTTTTTCTGAAGATATGAGAGCTGTAGTAACAATCAACTGGCCGGCGGCAATCTTTGGAAGAAGTTCAGCCCTCTGGATTTCATTTCCGAACTCTTGGATTGGCAACGCACCAGTGACGATCGTTTCTAATGCAGGGATCGGAGCAGCAAATTTACCTACTTTTTCCAACAAAGCCGTAATACCAAGGAAGCCAAGACCTGCCCCTTCAAAGCGCTCATCAATGGTGGCACCGACAACACCAGTGTCAGCGAGGGATAGCCAAAGGTCGCGATCAAAATATTCTTCAGATTCAGTTAACGATCTAAGATGTTCATGTGTGACTTTATCCTCAAAAATCTGCTGAGTTAGATCACTGATTGCTTGCTCTTCTTCAGAAAAATCAAAGTCCATTATGCACCTACCGATCTGCCCTTGGGAAACCCATCCCGAACATCGTTATCAGATCACGTTGCATCTCATTGGTGCCGCCGCCAAAGGTAAGAATTACTAGTCCTCTGTAGAGCGATTCCAACCGCCCTTCCTTTTCAATATCATCTGAAACCAAATACGCTACCTCGTTATAAATCTGCATTAATTTCCGAAAAGCTCTTGTATAAAATTCCGTTCCATACACTTTGACTGAAGATGAATCAGCTACATCAAGGTGCTTAGTCGCAACACTCCATGCCACTTTCCAGTTTAAAAGTCGGAGAAATTCAAGTTCAGCAGTTACTTCAGCTAGGTTGCGACGTACCCAGGGAATATCAAGAACTTTTGTCCCATCAGCACGACAGTTTTCTTTCGACCATGCAAGGGCTTCTTTAATGCTGCGTTCAACTAAAGCAGATGAGCAAAGTGTCACTCGTTCACGATTGAGTTGGCTGGTAATGAGTCGCCAACCTTGATTTTCCTCACCAATAATGCAGGAGGCCGGCACTCGAACATCATCAAAGAATGTGTGATTAATATTATGTGTTGATAGTAGGGATAACGGTTCGATGGTTATTCCAGGTGTATCTATTGGAATAGCAAACAGGGATATCCCTTTATGTTTTGAAACATCAGGGTTCGTTCGGGCAGCGAGCCAAATATAATCACAGCCAAGTGCAAGACTGGTCCAAGTTTTTTGTCCATTAATGACGTATTCATCTCCATCACGAACTGCTTTCGTAGCCAGTGAAGCCAGATCTGTTCCGGCATCAGGTTCACTGTAACCAATGCAGAAATGAAGCTTGCCAGCAGCTATCTGAGGGAGAAAAAAATCTTTTTGTTCATCCGTACCGTATTCCATAATTGTGGGTCCGACAGTATTGATGGTGAGCATGGGCGCTGGAGAGCCGACGCGCATTGTCTCATCATAAAAGATGAACTGCTCTATTGCGCTTTTGCCTTGCCCCCCATACTCTTTAGGCCAGCCCATAGCGATCCAACCATCCTCACCCAGTTGCTCAACGAGTTTTCGCCGAACAGGGCCCGTCCCTTCCTCTAATTTTTGCAATTCGTGAATTTCAGGAGTTATGAGGTTTGAATAATATGTTTGAAGCTCTTCCCTTAGGGCTTTTTGTTCTTCAGTAAAGTCAATAAACATATCCAATCACTTTCCGCGTCTATTCTTACCCACGATCAGCTGAATTTCCACTTCTAATGAATGCATTTATCGCTATAGGTTTTCAGCTGAATCCTCAAGCTCCAAGATCAATTTATCGACATTGTTTTTGAGTTCAGTTATTTGTTCTGTAGTCATTATCTGAACCCATCCTCCTTGAACCTCGGTTATAAACGATGGTAAACCCCCTGCAGCGTCAAGTTGCGATTCTGTAGCTTCATTACGGTGGATTAATTGTATGTCCAGTGGACTGGACTTACAGACTCTTTTCCATTCACTTTTTCCAAATGGGTTCCAACCGTGAGAGATATCGCAAAGGCTACAAGATCTCTTCCCCACTGCTTTTGAAACGACATATCCCAGTTCCCCGAAAAATGTGCCATCGGCATTGTAAATGCCATAAATTACTCTGTCTTTATCCATGCGGAAGTACCTCATTGATAGGTTGACTAAATTTGAAGCCACTCAGCTTCATAGCTAATGAACTAAGAATAAGTACTACTATCGCAACGATAATAAAAGTTATCTCTGGTCCGGGGCCCGCATATAAAGGAGCTGCTATGAGAGCAGCGATTCCTGCTCCGAAGGTACCAGCCGCACCGACCATGCCTTGACCAGTAGCACGTTCGCTTTCATCTGTTGCCTTAACCATTGCGGCTTGACACGCAGGAGCACCCACTCCTTGCCCGACCGCTTCTACCATAGCCAGACCCATCAATAGCCATGGAGAGGTAAGAAATCCGTATATAAAAGTCATCGGGATTATTATTGAAACCCCAAAGCCCGCAGCCTTCCACGGTCCTATGCGGTCAGTAAACTTCCCTGCCATGCTTGCCGTAAAGGCGAAAGGAATGCCGTACATTGTAAGGCTAATCCCCACAAAAAGGGTGCTAGCACCCAAGTCCTCCATAAATCGGGCCCAGATAGCCTCGTACATTCCTGCTGGGAAAAACATCGCAGCACCAAGCAATATCGCCCCAACAGCTTCCCTACGGTTCAGTATTGTCCGTGCAGCGATAAGCCGCGAACCCTTGGGAAAAGTCTTCTCAACCGAAAGGTTAATTCTCGTTAAACCTGGCAGCATGCCGATGAGAACAATAGAAAGAAAGATGAAAGGTGCATCAAGGCCCCAAATTTCATTTAGAACTGCGCCGATAACTGGCCCTGTCACAAACCCTGAAGTCTCTGTAGCGGCCAATCTTCCTAAACGTTCTCCAGCCCGTGATGGGTCAATGTCCGCTACTACAGCACGCGCTGCGGGTATGAATGCACCAAATCCAAGCCCAGTTAGGACTCGAGCGGCGATCAACTCCCAGACGGAAACAGCCATAGCAAACCAGATAGTTCCCAAAGCAGCAGCGATGACCGCACCTATCAGTAAGGATTTTGTCTTGCCGCGGTCAGCGAGTGGAGCCAACCACAGTTGGCCGGCGAATCCCGCAAAAAATGAAGCACCGGCGATCAGACCTAAGGCGGTATTCGCAAATCCCAAATCGTCCTGTAGGGAAGCGATAAGCCCAAAAACAACACCAATAGATGCTGTCAGAGTAAACGTTGCAAAGTAAAGGCTTCTAGGAACATTCATTCACCTAGTGTGCCGAATCTGTGAACAAACACTACTAATGTTTCAGAATTTCTCTAGGAAACAACTCAGTTACGTCGTATAGGAAGGTTAATCATCGCCGTAGATCCTGACTTGTACAACCTCGCAGGCCGTCCTCCCCCAGATAATGGGTTAGCATTTTTCCCTGTATCTTCAACGAAACCTGGGGAACTAAGGACTTTCTTTTGGAAATTGCCTGGGTCTAAGGGTATCGACCAAATTGTTTCATACACAGTCCGCAGTTGGGTGATAGTAAATTCTGGAGGGCAAAATTCGGTTGCGAGAGTTGTGTATTCAAGTTTACTTCGGGCACGGTCTATGGCGTCATCAATGATTAGTTTATGGTCAAAAGCTAATTTGAACTCCTGATCTATACCCTCGACCGGAATGAATTCTGCATGGATAGCATAAGACCCGCCGGATGGATTATCTAAATTCGGACCAATCCCCAGATGCGCAATGGAGATAACACGATTACGGGGATCCCGATCTGGGCTACCGTAGGTTTTGAGTTGTTCAATATGTCCAGGGGCGACCGTAAGACCGGTTTCCTCTCTCAATTCTCTGATAGCTGCGCTTTTTGGATCTTCACCCAATTTTCCTAAGTTAGTTCGGATAAGGCCACCCGGAAGGGCCCAAAAACCAAGAAATGGCGGAATTCCTCTTTTGATTAGCAGAATTTGGAATTTTTCATCTCGAATCGTAAAAAGGGCTACATCAACAGCAACCCTAATCATGTTCTGCTGCTCGGTGATTTGTATGCTTTGATCTGCCACTTTATATTTGTCTATCATATTTTTTGTGATCCTGTTATCTTCATCAAGTCAATTTTAGTACTTTACACTATAATAGTATATTGTATTAATAGTGTAAGGTACAATAAGATAGCTTTAAAGAGGTAAATAACGTTTCCTGCGAGTTGATTCATAGTTATTTCGGATGTGATACTCACAAGTTATGATTTGTTTACTGCAGTGGGCATAAAGCTCGCAGCGACGAAACAAGAATAAAGTAATTGGGGTTAGCAGATAATGCATTTTAGCCAATAGCGCCGTATCTCTAATTTCTTTTACCTTTTGGTAGATGGGTCCATGGCATCAAAACACATGCCCTGGTTTGAAGCCCCTTGTGTCCTTTTTAGAATATGTGCGACAGAAAGTGCGTCATTCATTACAACAGCTATTATGTCAATGAATCCGAACTCAAAGGTCATAGGCACAGTTGGTATGACGATCTTAGAAAATTACCAAGAACCAGAAGAGACTAATAGCTCAAAAGTCTGGCATAAAACAGCATGTGTTCTTTGCAGCGCAAACTGTGGCCTTGAAGTCCGTCTTGATGACCGTGAAATCATTCGAGTACGTGGTAATAAAGAACATGTTGCGAGCGCTGGATACACATGCGAAAAGGGTCTTCGAATCAATCATTACCAGAACAACACCAGTCGCTTAACTTCTCCTTTGAAAAGAACCGAAGATGGATCTTACTTAGAGGTCGACTGGGATATGGCGATAGAGGAAATAGCACAGAGTCTGAAAGAGATAAATAATAAGTATGGCGGTGACAAGATTTTTTATTATGGAGGTGGAGGTCAAGGTAACCACCTAGGAGGAGCTTACTCCACAGCTACAAGACAGGCTTACGGCATTAGCCGTAAATCTAATGCACTTGCACAGGAAAAGACTGGTGAAGCTTGGGTTGAGGGTCAAATGTTCGGCACACATACTCATGGAGGATTCCACGACGCTGAGGTAGCTATTTTCTTGGGCAAAAACCCATGGCATTCCCATGGTTTTGATCAAGCGCGTAGAGTCCTCAAAGAAATCGCAAATGATGATAGACGCTCTCTAATTGTTATAGATCCGAGACGAACAGAAACAGCGGACCTCGCTGATCATTGGCTTCAAGTAAAACCTGGAACAGACGCATTTCTTCTGGCGGCATTAGGGGCGGTACTTGTTACAGAAAACTTACTTAACGATGATTGGCTTCGGGAAAATGCCGCTGGCGTCCAAGAAACAAAAGATGCTTTTAAACATATTCCGGTTGAGGAATATGCCGAACGCTCAGGAGTGCCGCTTAAACAACTTCATGTTGTGGCGAAACGAATAGCAGAGGCTAAAAGTGTTTCAACCTACGAAGACCTTGGTATCGAAATGGGTCCGCACAGCACACTAATCTCGTATCTTCACCGTACTATCTCTATCTTGACAGGGAACTATGGAAAACCCGGAGCGTTAGGTCCACACACTTCAGTTGCCCCATTATTTAATTATTCTGCTGCCGGTCGCGAACCCACTGATCCCGTCACTGGAGGGAAAGTTATTTCAGGCCTGATTCCATGTAATGAAATAGCAGATGGTTTCTTATCTGATCATCCAGAGCGAAGTCGGGCAATGATCATAGAGAGCGGTAATCCAGTCCATTCTCTAGCAGAGTCTGATAAATTTCGAGCAGCGATGCGCGCTGCTGAACTTACCGTAATAATAGATGTTGTCCATACCGAAACAACTGAACAGGCAGATTGGATTCTTCCAGCATCATCACAATATGAAAAAGCTGAAGCGACTTTCTTTGGTGCGAACTTCCCTGCGAATACTTTCCACTTAAGACAAGCAATCCTTGAACCACTTGAAGGAACGTTAACTGAGCCAGAAATTCATAGTCGCCTTGTTCAGGCTTCTGGGGTACTAGATGGAATTGATTTTGAACCGTTGCGAGAAGCAGCCGAGCAGGGACTTGATGCATTCACTGAAGCTTTCATGGCCGCAGCTATGGAAAACCCAGCCGTCTCTGCATATGGTGCTGTTGTTCTGTACGAAACGATAGGAAAATCCTTACCAAAAAGCAAAGAAGGCGCAGCTGTTCTATGGTTCAGTTGCCAAATGGCTGCTCAAAAATACCCTGACCAAATTCGTGAAGCTGGTCACGATGGGGATGGTCCACAACTCGGAAATGCATTATTCCAAGCAATTATTGATAGTGATGACGGGATTATCTTTACCAGACACCAATATGAGGATGCATTCGATTTCCTCAACACGCCTGATCAGAAAGTCAACCTACTTATTTCTGAGATGCATGAACAATTGAAGCAACTCGACTCAGCACCTGCAAAATATACCTCAGAGAAATACCCTTTCATCCTTTCAGCTGGTGAACGAAGAGGATTCTCAGCCAACACCATTGTTAGAGACCCTTCTTGGCGAAAAAAAGATAAACAGGGCGCTTTGCGAATACATCCTGATGACGCCTCGGATTTAGGAGTCGTAGATGGTGGCCGTGTGCGAATCACAACACAAGGCGGAGAAGCTGTTGCGATAGCTGAAGTAAATGAAACAGTTCAGCCAGGGTACGTATCACTGCCGAATGGGTACGGACTTTCTTACTCCCCAGCGGGAGGGGATGCTGAAATAGTGGGTGTCGCTCCAAACCAACTGACTTCAACCCAATGGAGAGACTCAATAGCAGGAACACCGTGGCACAAACATGTGCCGGCACGACTCGAACCAGTTGAAAACTAGATATCTAGTTTTTCGTTCTCCGGAGTGTCCTCAGGAACGGATAATTCCCGTATCGAGGAATCAAGAGGGTCAAGGTTTTCTATTTCCCCTTCAACGACATTGAGGTCATCAAGTTTCCGTAAGGTGGGTAGGACACGACCCTCAATCGCGCCAACTAAGTTGTTGTAATTGGTCGTAGACTGCTGAATGCCTTTACCGGTTTTGCGAACGTAATCAAAGAGTGTGGTAAAGCGCTTATAAAGTTCCTTGGTAAGATCACCTACTTTTTTGGCATCTTCTTGGATTCGGAAATCTCTCCATCCCCGGTGAGCTGCCATTAGTAATGCTAGAAGATTCATTGGTGAGGCAATTAGAACACCCGAACGCATGGCATCATCAACAAGTGATGGGTCTGCTCTCAAGGCATCCGATAACATGCTTTCTAACGGC
>MDTC01126067.1_pt1 | contig 65722 bp, 63 predicted proteins | sample 811181 | NCBI WGS metagenome assembly MDTC01 (sample SAMN05326644, study PRJNA326480) | marine metagenome | isolation source: seawater | place: Pacific Ocean: North | collected 2011
CCCAAAAGAGTCTCTTAAACTCTGGGAGGACGCATTATACGTGTGCTAGAGCCCATGACAAGGGTTTATTACAAATAAAACGATTTATCAGCGAAACTAGAAATTTTAGACCAGATTAAACCGATGTAGGAAACCTAAGAGGCACTGTTTGACAATAAAATCTTTTTACGTAAAAAACCCCAGAGCCGAAATAAAAACAACGCAGCAAGCACAAGTCCGTAAACCAAAGCCTCCCCGAAATTACTTCTTACGATCCATATTAGGTGTAATAGAGCAACTGTAGCAGCCAAGTAAATTGAACGGTGAATCAGTTTCCATTTGCGCCCTAATTTAAGGACCATCGAACGTGGCGAGGTGATTGCAAGTAAAAACAAAATTAGGTACGCAGCAAACCCTAGTGTGATGAACGGCCTTTCCAAAAGCTCTTCGCCGAAAGCATCAAGCCTGAGTTCTAACAAAAAAACTAACCAAACTAAGAAATGTAGGCTCGCGTAAAAAAACGTAAAGAGACCCATCATCCGACGTATTTTTACAAATTCCATCGTTCCAAGAATCTGACTCATTGGTGTCATTGCAAGAGTTAACAGTAAAAATCTCAGAGCCCAGCCGCCAGTTTCTAGCGCTAAAGCCTTAGCGGGGTCAGGCCCCAAGTTGTTGGTCACAACTGTCCAAAAAATTAGAAGAAACGGCATCGAAGCAACAGAAAAAACGCTCGGCTTGAGAACTTTCTTCACATTAACTGAGCTGCTCACATCAATAATAACGACTAAGATCCATGCCGCTATACAAAGAAGCAACCTCCTCTCCATACCCATTGAACTTTCGCGTCGGAATTACTCTGCGGTCGAACAATGTTTGCGGCAAACGCCGTTCCATGTCCTGTCTCCACCGCGGGTGCTGAACATCTGGATTAACATTCGCATAAAACCCATACTCCTGCGCCTGCAAATCTACCCAAGTCGTTCGAGGCATGCTTTCTCGGAAATTAATCTTGACTATTGACTTGATACTCTTAAATCCATATTTCCAAGGCACAACTAGACGCATTGGAGCCCCATTCTGAGCGGGCAATGTCTGTCCATACAACCCAACCGCGATAAATGTCAGAGGGTGCATGGCTTCATCGATCCTCAAGCCTTCTCGATATGGCCACTTGACAATTGCAAAGCGAGACCGAATACCTGGCATTGCCTCTGGGTCAACCACAGTTTCAAACTCAACATACTTTGCTTTAGAAGTTGGCTCAAAACGTTTTATTAGATCTCTCAGTGGAAAACCAACCCAAGGGATAACCATTGACCAAGCTTCTACACATCGTAATCGATAAATTCTTTCCTCTAATCCATGCGGCTCAATTATATCCTCTAAGTTATATCGTCCCGGCCTTGATACCTCTCCCGATATTTCGACCGACCAAGGCTCTACCTTGAACTCATTTGAATTCGACGATGGATCCCCTTTATTCATTCCAAACTCATAAAAATTATTATACTTTGTCACATCCTCGTAGGGCGTTAACTCCTCATCAGTAAAAAAAGGCTCTCTGTCAGGAGCCGGCTTTATATTCTTAAACTTTGACACTAACCAGGGCGCTTGGGCGCCAACCTGAATCCCTTCGGGCGCGCGAGCTTTTAAAGAGTCTCCATACTGCCCAACGGCAAGCCCAGAGCCAAGGGTAGATGTAACACCCCCCAAGAAAAGACTACTACCATTTTTTAAAAACTTACGCCGGTTTATGTAAGCACTTTCCGATGTGATTTCAGACGATTTTATATCGGACGATTTTTTTATAAGCATGATTTTCTCCTATGATCCATGTGCTCGGGTAAACCAATTTTACGTCGAGCCTTTTTCAGACGGTTGCTTATTCTTTATTCTTCTCCATAAAACTCCCAGCGGACCGGAAGCGACGTATATGATACATAACGTCAAAAGCACCTCAGGCGGTTCTTGTGCTATCACTACTAACAAAATAATTACAGCGACAAAAGCCAAATAAGGAACAGTCCCCTTTACATATACCTCTTTAAAACTATGATACTTATAATTCGAGATCATCAACATCCCTGCCAAAATTGTAATAACCACCATCCCGTACGCAACAAAAGCCGTGACCTCGACCCCGTGACGAAAAGAGACCCATGGGATGAAACACACTAGGGCTGCAGCCATAGGGCTCTGTAGACCAACAAAATAACGCTTATCAACAGATTCTAATTGAACATTAAATCGTGCCAACCTCATCGCTGCACATGACATGTAAATAAAGCTCGCAGCCCAACCAAGACGACCAATATCGGGAAAGGCCCAACTGAAACTTATAAACGCCGGAGCAACGCCAAACGAAACCATATCTGAAAGACTATCAAACTGAGCTCCAAATGCGCTTTGCGTATTTGTTAGTCTCGCTATGCGGCCATCGAGCGCATCAAAAACGCCTGAAAGAAACACTGCCCAACCTGCCTCATTAAACTCGCCAGCCATTGCTGCAACGATGGCGTAAAAGCCAGAGAAAAGGGCCCCTAAGGTCATCAAATTGGGCAATAAAAAAATTCCGCGTCGCAAAACTTTTTTACCATTCTCTGAAACAACTTCCTCATGCTCATCAATCGGCAAGAGGCTCTCGCTCTCGTCTGTCACCGGAGACCCTGATCCTGATTCATTATCAACTTCTTCGTTCATCTTATTCTCTTTTTTAAATCTTGAGTTGTTACGACGATTAAATCCCATACGGCAAATACGTAATCCTTCAGAAAAACCTCTGCCATCACAATCCCAAAAGGTCCTTAACAGTAAAATTAATTATTCCATATCTAAAACAATTTTACCCTTGCACGGAGATACTATAAACTCCCGCCTCAAAAGATTTTTGCTTATATCGAAAATAATTAGACAATAACCCGAGTCTTAGCGATCCGCATAAAATCCACAATTTAAGTTTTAATCAAGGATACTGGAGCATTTAATGAATTACTTCAATACGTTGCCACTGCGCTTGCAACTAAGCGAGCTTGCGAAATGTCGTTTCATGGACGCCAGTGAATTCGCCGAAGGTGCAGAAGCGCTTCAGGGGAAAAAAGTCGTCATTGTGGGGTGCGGTGCGCAAGGGCTGAATCAAGGCTTAAATATGAGAGACAGTGGCCTGGATGTCTCTTATGCCTTACGGGATGCAGCAATAACGGAGCGAAGACAGTCATATAGAAACGCCGAAGAAAATGGGTTTAAAGCGGGAACCTATAAGGAGTTAATTCCTGAGGCCGATTTAGTCCTGAATCTTACACCGGACAAACAGCACACAGACGTTGTCAGTGCGATAATGCCTCTCATGCAAAATGGAGCATGCCTCGCTTATTCTCATGGATTTAATGTAGTTGAAGAAGGCATGAGAATTCGTGACGATTTAACAGTTATCATGGTTGCTCCAAAATCACCGGGTAGTGAAGTTCGTGAGGAATACAAGCGTGGCTTTGGGGTTCCTACGTTAATTGCGGTTCATGAAGAAAACGATCCAAATGGCAACGGCCTTGCAATAGCAAAAGCATACGCAGCAGCGACCGGCGGTCATCGTGCAGGAGTGCTCCAGAGTTCCTTTATTGCCGAAGTAAAATCAGACTTGATGGGTGAGCAGACTATCTTATGTGGCATGCTCCAAACAGGCTCCATTCTTTGCTATGAAAAAATGATAGGCAACGGCATAGACTCAAAGTACGCATCGAAGTTGATACAGCATGGCTGGGAAGTCGTAGCTGAGGGCCTAAAACATGGCGGCATAACAAACATGATGGATCGATTAGAAAATCCAGCGAAAATAGTCGCCAACGATCTCGCTGAAGAACTGAAAGACATCATGAGAGCTCTTTTTGAAAAGCACATGGATGACATTGTAACTGGTGCTTTCTCTGAAGGGATGATGGAGGACTGGAGAAACGATGACAAGCTGCTACTGAAATGGCGAGACGCCACCCAAGAAACGCTGTTTGAGAAATCAGAAGCCGGTGACATGCATATCAGTGAACAGGATTTCTACGACCACGGGATTCTCATGGTTGCCATGGTCAAAGCAGGCGTAGAATTGGCCTTTGAGACTATGACAGCAAGTGGAATTATCGAAGAGTCAGCTTATTATGAGTCCTTACACGAAGTCCCTCTCATTGCCAATTTAATTGGTAGGAAAAAACTTTATGAGATGAATAAAGTGATTTCAGACACAGCCGAGTATGGTTGCTATTTGTTCTCACACGCATGTGTGCCGCTTCTTCAAGAATTTATGGCAAAGATTGACGTGGATGTTATTGGTGAAGGACTCGGGGACATTGACAAAAGTGTTGACAACACCAAACTGATTGCAGTGAACGAGAGTATCCGAAACCATCCTATTGAATTAGTAGGGAAGGCGCTAAGACACCATATGACCGCGATGAAAAAGATAATATGACTGGGAGGTGCGCAACTCGGGGTGGCCCATAGAAAGACTAGAGGTTTAACACTTTCTCTCCACGAGAAACGCCAGTGACGCCCGTTCTAGCGACCTCGATTACAGCGCCCTCTGCCTGTGCACTCACGAACGCATCTAGCTTATCGCCAGTCCCAACTAGCTGAATACTGAAAACATTGGCGGTGAGATCTACAATTTGCCCCCTGAATATTTCAACTAACCGTTGAACCTCTTCACGCTGGCTTCCACTTGCCTTGACTTTTACCAACATAAGTTCACGTTCTATGTGAGCCCCATCAGTAAGGTCAACAAGTTTCACCACGTCAACAAGCTTGTTTAAGTGCTTAGTGATTTGCTCAATTTTAGCATCGTCACCCTCAGTAGTGAGAGTCAAACGAGAGAGGGAGCTCTCGTCTGTCGGGGCTACGGTCAAAGAATCTATGTTGTAGTTACGTTGAGAAAATAACCCAACAACCCGAGAAAGAGCTCCCGGTTCGTTCTCCATTAGCACTGAAATAATATGCCGCATGTTAAGTTCTCTCCGACTTACTCAACAGCATGTCTTTCATTGCCCCACCTTTTATTGCCATCGGATACACATGCTCCTCGGGATCAACCAGAACATCGACAAAGACCAATTTATCTTTCAATGCGAAGGCGGCACTTAACTTTTCATCAAGTTCATCTAACTTTTCAATCCGTATTCCGACGTGACCGTAAGATTCTGCCAGCCGAACAAAATCAGGCAGCGACTCTGCATAGGTGGAATGAGAATGCCTACCACTATACTGCATATCCTGCCACTGCTTAACCATTCCAAGTGCTTGGTTATTAAGGCAGATTATTTTCACCGGCAAATCATATTGCATACACGTCGCGAACTCCTGCAAATTCATTTGGAAGCTGCCCTCGCCCGTGACACACACCGAAACTGCGTCAGGATAAGCCAGCTGAACTCCCATTGCTGCTGGAAAACCAAAACCCATGGTTCCCAGCCCTCCAGAGTTAATCCATCTACGAGGCTTATCAAAACCGTAATACTGGGCCGCAAACATCTGGTGCTGACCGACGTCTGTGGCTATAAAAGCGTCTCCAGCAGTTATTTTATGAAGCGATTGTATTACCTGTTGTGGTTTTATTACTTTGCCATCTTCCGAAGGTTTTATCCCAAGGCTATCTTTTGAACGCCAACGTTCTATTTGCGTCCACCAATCACCAAGAGCCTTGGTGTTTATTCGTGCTTTCGACTCTTCTACAAGTCCTATCATTTCTTCAAGCACCAAACTGACACAACCAACGATCGGAACATCCGCAACTACGGTCTTAGATATTGAAGCAGGATCAATATCGACATGCAGTATCGTAGCCTCCGGGCAAAATTTGCTAGTATCAGAATTAGTAACTCTGTCATCAAAACGCACGCCGATTCCCAATAAAACATCGCAGTGATGCATTGACATATTCGCTTCATAGGTCCCGTGCATTCCCAACATCCCAAGAAACTGATTGTCAGACGCAGGGTATGCGCCTAACCCCATCAGTGTATTCGTAATCGGAAAGCCCAAAAGCTTTGTTAATTTAGTCAAAGCGTCAGAGGCCTCCCCTTGGATAACTCCACCACCAGCATAAATCATAGGTCGGGCCGCGCCCAATAGGGCTTCCACAGCTTTTTTAATTTGTCCAGAATGCCCTTTGCCTGGAACCGCATAAGATCGCAGTACAGTATCTGTGGGATAGGTGTATGGAAACTCGACTTTTGGATCAGTCGTGTCTTTTGGTATATCTATGACCACAGGCCCAGGCCGGCCAGTTGTCGCAATATGAAAAGCTTTCGCAATCATTATCGGAATATCTGTCGCTGTGCGAACAATAAAACTGTGCTTAACAATTGGGCGCGAAATACCAATCATGTCAGTTTCTTGAAAACCATCTGTGCCAATTAGCCGACTCTCAACCTGTCCCGACAGAACAATCATAGGTATGGAGTCCATGTACGCGGTAGCTATTCCTGTTATCGCGTTTGTTGCGCCCGGCCCCGAGGTAACCAGAACTACTCCAGGCTTACCGGTAGCGCGCGCATAACCGTCAGCGGCATGCGTCGCCGCTTGCTCATGTCTCACAAGAATATGCTCGATCTTATCCTGTTTAAAAATAGCATCATATATATGCAATACTGCCCCGCCAGGATAACCAAACACCAACTCCACCTCTGCATCGTGCAGGGCTCTGACAAGCATCTCTCCACCTGAAATTTGATTCACAACTTTTGCCTCTACTGCACTCATTTTACTATCGCCGCACTTATACCTACGTCCACGGAATGTTTAGCAGATTCCATTCAAAATTTAACTGCCCCATGCATGACCTTCTGGCGACGAATTCAAGTCAAATCGGTAAATCATAGACAACAGTTATTGTGTCGGCTTATCAAGCATAAACGTGATCGGTAAAAGCTTAAAAACCGCGCTAATAGTGATGTACACCATCTTTGTCTGCTTAGTGGCCGGATGCGGCGCGCAAACTGCTGCTTGAGGAGGGTTCAGCCGGTTCTCGTTACAGCAAAATTGATGCAAATTCTGACATTCCCAAATCATTTGTCAAGTAATTCAACTCACAACTAACAAGGTGTCAAAGAAGGCTAAACAACACGAATACGCAAATTAGAACTCTCGTCGAGTTCAACATGAATTTTTTGTTGCGGCTTCAAAGCCAATTTGAGCAACATCTCGGACAAAGGGTTTTCAATTTGGCTTTGGACTACCCGCTGCAAAGGACGCGCTCCAAAAACAGGGTCGAAGCCCATCGTAGAAATTTTTTCGGCAACGCCTGGACCAATCACAATCGAAAATCCAAGTTTCCTGAGCCTTTTATCAAGCGCTTGAAAATGCATGCTCGCTATCTGCGTCACCTGACTGACAGTCAATGGGAGAAATATTATTGATTCGTCAATCCGGTTAATAAATTCTGGTGAGAAATGCTTTGCTACTAACTGTAGTATTTGATCTCGGACCGGCTCTAAGTTTGGGGCCTTTTCTCTCTGCTTTGCGATAGTCTCCTGTATCAATTCGCTTCCCAAATTTGAGGTCATCACCACGACAGTGTTCCGAAAATCCACAATCCTGCCGCGAGCATCTGTCAACCGCCCTTCGTCTAAAACTTGTAACAGAATATTCAAAATGTCTGGATGAGCTTTCTCTATTTCGTCCAGAAGTAAAACTGAGTAAGGACGCCTTCTCACCGCTTCTGTCAAATATCCTCCTTGGTCGTGTCCAATGTATCCCGGCGGCGCCCCAATCAGCCTGGACACCGAATGCGACTCCATAAATTCAGACATATCTACACGCAGCATGGCATCTTCTGTAGCAAACAAAAATTCAGCTAATGCTTTACAAAGCTCTGTCTTTCCAACCCCGGTGCCACCGAGAAAAAGGAATGAACCGTTAGGTTTCGTTGGATCCGACAAACCAGCCCTTGAGCGTCGAACTGCATTAGAGACGGCACCTATCGCTTCGCTTTGCCCAACAACTCTAGTGCCCAACATGTCTTCCATCTTAAGGAGTTTCTCTCGATCACCCTCTAGCATTTTGCTGACTGGAATACCTGTAGAACGAGCTAAAACATCTGCAATCTCTTCTTCCGTGACCCTATTCCTAAACAGTTTCTTTTCGACATTATCTCCTGAAGATGCAGCTTCTAAATCAGCCTCGAGTGACGGAATGATTCCATATTGAAGCTCTGATATACGCGCCAAATCCCCGGTTCTTCTCAGAGACTCAACTTCACTTCGAGCTTTCTCAAGTGAACTTTTTAAACCCTGCATAGCAACAACTTCAGCCTTCTCACATTCCCAGATTTTCTCAAGCTCCCCAAGTTCTGATTGCAAGTTTTTAATTTCTTCACTAATTATTATCTCGCGTCTTTCTGCTTCAGGGTCATCATTACCACTTATCGCCTCACGCTCAATTTTCAGCTGAATCAACTTCCTCTCAAGCTGATCCAGCTCCATTGGCTTTGAATCGATCTCGATTCGAACCAAGCTGGCAGCCTCATCAACTAAATCAATCGCCTTATCAGGTAACTGACGATCTGTAATATAGCGCTCCGATAATTGAGCAGCAGCTAAGAGAGCAGAATCGGTAATCTCCACCCCATGATGCACCTCATAGCGCTCCTTTAATCCGCGCAAAATAGCGATCGAATCCTCTTCGCTGGGCTCTTCTATTAATACTTTTTGAAACCTTCTTTCCAGTGCCGCATCTTTTTCTATGTGCTCTCGGTATTCGTCAAGCGTTGTTGCACCAACACAATGCAAAGCGCCTCGAGCCAAAGCCGGCTTCAGCATATTGCCAGCATCCATTGCTCCGTCGCTCTTGCCTGCACCAACAATCATGTGCATTTCATCTATAAATAAGATTATTTCTCCAGCTTGTCTTTCGACCTCGTTCAACACCCTCTTCAGTCTTTCCTCAAATTCACCTCTAAACTTCGCGCCGGCGATTAATGAACTCATATCCAGAGCAAGGACTTTTTTGTCTCGAAGGCCCTCTGGGACCTCATTATTTACGATCCTTTGTGCCAAACCTTCGATGATTGCCGTTTTCCCAACGCCCGGCTCTCCAATGAGAACAGGGTTATTTTTCGTACGACGCTGGAGCACTTGAATCGTTCTTCTAATTTCTAAATCACGCCCGATGACAGGGTCTAACTTTCTATCCAATGCTAGCAAAGTAAAATCAACACAGTATTCTTCTAAGGAACCGATATCTTCGTCTGACGCACTCACGCTCCGAGAGTTTTCGATCGCGGTCTCCAAGACTTTTTCTGAGACCCCAAAACTATTGAGGACCTTGCCGAGCGAGCCCGAATCACTCATGGCAGCTAAAACAAAAGTTTCACAGTCGACAACGGCTAGATCTCTTTTTCTACATATTTTCTCTGCCCTATTGAGTACCTGAAGCAACTCAGGAGAAATTGAAATCGCCCCTCTATTATCTTTTACCCGAGGCAAGGCATCGATGAGTTCAACGAGACCCTTTTTTAAGCCGCTTAAATTAAATCCTGTTTTGCTAAAAAGCGACTTTGTCGTCCCATTTGGTTTCTCAAGCAAGGCTAATATAAGGTGCACTGGCATAATAGCATTGTGTTCATTCACAACAGCCGTTGACTGCGCCTCAGAGAGACCTTCCTGCAATTCATTCGACAGTTTTTCTATTTGCATAAATTTTCTCGCCTTATCGCGATGACTGATTAACCTAAAAATCCAAAAATTTTTACATGAATAGTTTTTTTGGGGCTAAACGAAAAATTTCAAGAAGCATTGGTCAAAAACCTAGTTTAACGGTTTTTCATATAAATCATATTTAACATACGCCCGCAGCGAGCATCTCTTCTGTAAGAATAAAATCGCTCTTCGTCACAATAGGTACAGAAACCTCCTCCACAAATTTCTGTTACGCCCAGTCGGTTTAAGATGTGTTTAGCAAGCGACTCCAGATTACATAAAAATTTTTGAGGGGCACTTGCAACTCTCTGAAAACATGAGTCGAGCGCTTTGATATCCTTGATCGATTGGCTTTGCAAAAAAGCATCCTTAACGTCTAAACCTACTTCAAAATGGCATCGACCGATACCTGGTCCAATCCAAACCTGAATATCACCCCGCGGCGCGTTGAATTTCAGAACAGTAGCTTCTAAAATCCCAGTTGACAAACTCTTCCAACCAGCATGAGCCAACCCCACTTCAGACCCGTCTTTCGATGCAAAAAAAATAGGGAGGCAGTCCGCCGTAAGAACGCAACAAACTAATCCTTGCTGACCAGTCACCACTGCGTCTGCACTGATCATCTTGCTTACTCTAGAGACTCGGACAGCGTTATTTCCATGAACCTGATCCAACCATTGCCATTGCAGGTTAGAATCAAACCATGATTTGATTTCGGCTCTATTCTTATCAACAATACATGCATCCTCTCCAACATGAGTTGCTAAATTGAAATTGGCATATTCATTCAAACTGAAGCCATTTATACGCGTGGTTACCGCCGCACAAACGAGGTCATTTACTTCCCAATCAGGTGTGAAATAAGGCGGCTCATTAAGTTTTTTACGCATCAGAACTCGCCATGATGAAATCCTTCTCTAACTTTTCCAACAGAAACTTAATGTCGACAGGAAGATCGGCTTCCCAATGCATTACTTTCCTGGTTTCAGGATGGCTAACACCAAGACGACGAGCATGAAGGGCCTGCCGCTTAAAATTTTTCAGGCTCTCTGCAAGAGACGGCTCACATCCAGCTGGCAAAGACAGGCGAGTTCCATACAGCTGGTCCCCAACGAGAGGATAACTTTTATGACTCATGTGAGCTCTGATTTGGTGGGTACGCCCCGTATCCAGTTTAATCAATAAGTGGGTATGTGAGCGAAACCGCTTTATCACTTTATAATGAGTAATGGCTTCTTGACCATTCTCCGAAACCGCACGCTTTTTTCGATTTACAGGATGGCGGCCTAAAGGTAAATCGATTTTTCCTCCGCCTGTTAACACTCCGCAGGCTATCGCTTCATACTCTCTTGAGACCTCTCTCTTAGCCAATTTCGCGACTAAGTCCGTATGCGCTACGAGTGTCTTCGCCACCATCAAGAGACCAGTTGTGTCTTTATCCAATCGATGAATAATCCCTGCGCGTGGAAGTTGTCTTAAGTTAGGACAATGATGCAAAAGCCCGTTCAGTAACGTCCCCTGCTGATGCCCCGCTGCTGGGTGAACCACTAAGTTTTTTGCCTTATTTATTACTATGAGCGAGTCATCTTCGTAGACTATGTCTAAAAGCATCTTTTCAGATTCCCACTCTCCTGCTTCTTCAACATCAGCTTGCACAACCAGATGGTCACCTAAGTATACTAAATCTTTTGGTCGACGCTGTTGACCATTAACCGTAAGCCATCCAGATTTGATCCATTGCTGGAGTCGGGCACGAGAGTGCTCGGAAAACAACGAAGCAGCGACTTGATCTAGTCTTCTTTTCGCATCACTCTCTGAAACTACAGCTTCTAACTTAATCTTAGTCATAAAAACCTTATTTGGTTAAAACACCTTTGACAAAATAATTTATCTCACTTTTAACCCGTATTTCTTCGACCTATCATACTATAAACTCTCAGACCCCTCTCCTATCGTTGGGCTTATCCGACTCATTGTGGTTAAATACGGATCAAACACTAATTTAAGACCAGAAAGCTCCAACAGCCGACGTAAAAACTTATGATTGTTAGGCGATTTGCATATCTCCTCATACTTCCTTTAATTCTAAATTCCTGCGGTCTTTTTTCTGACGACGAGGATGACGATGAATTTCGAGGCCTCAGTAGTGAAGAACAATTCTACAGGCGGGCGCTTGAGCAATTAAATAGTCGAAACATTCAAGGCGCCATATCTACATACCAGGCTTTAGAATCCCGCTTTCCATTTGGAAAATTTGCTGAACAAGCTCAAATCGAAATTGTTTATGCTTACTACGAAAATAATGATACCGAAGCAGCAAGAGCTGCTGCAGATCGATTCATTCGCTTGCATCCTGACAGCAAAAACGTTGACTATGCATATTACATGAAGGGCCTATCCTCCTTTAGCGACGGTGGCGGCATCTTCAGCCGTTTCCTTCCTATCGATGAAACAAAAAGGGATCCTGGAAGAGCTGAGGAGTCTTTTTCCGACTTTGCTCAAATGCTAGCCTTGTACCCGGACAGCAAATATGCGGCAGACGCTCGGGCACGCATGGTCTTTCTTCGCAATAATCTTGCGGGCTACGAGATTCATGTTGCAAATTATTATTTAGACCGAAAAGCCTACGTCGCTGCATTGCGTAGAGGGCAGTATGTCGTAGAAAATTTCCAGGGCACTCCTGCTGTAGCAGATGGTATCGCAATAATGATCGAATGCTACCTTCGCCTCGGCCTTAACGACCTTGCTGATACATCACTAAAGCTTCTTACGACGAATTATCCGACACACGAGTCGCTCTCTGAAGACGGTCAGTTTTCTGTAAGAACAGAGATTACTAATCCTTCTTTACTTTACACAATGAGCTTCGGCTTGTTAGGGGATAATCGCATAGACCCCCCGCTAGCACCAACACAACGCCCGGCAAATTCGGGCAGTCAACAAATTATCGATACTCAAACTCAACCGGAAGCGAATGAGAGATCCTGGCTCAGCATAATAACATTTGGGGTCCTGTAGCTATCTCACACTAATACGATTAATCTAACAGAGGCCATCCGTTTGTAATGGGATATCGACGGTCTCGACCAAAACCACGTTCGGTCAAACGAATACCTAACGGACTCTGCCTTCGCTTATATTCGTTCAGATCGACCATCCTCAGAACCCTTTCAACTACCTCTTTGTCGAACCCTTTTGCAATAATTTCCTGTGCACTGTCATCATTTTCGATGTAATGTTCCAAGATCAAATCCAGCACATCGTAAGTCGGCAAACTATCAGTGTCCACTTGATCTGGAGCAAGCTCAGCAGAGGGGGCACGATCAATAACCGCTTGAGGAATCGCGATCTTATCACCCTTGCAAAGTTTCTCATTACGGTACCGAGCTAGGTCATACACAAGCGTTTTTGATACGTCCTTGAGAACATTAAAGCCTCCAGCCATATCACCGTATAAAGTAGAATAACCTACGGCAATTTCGCTTTTGTTTCCGGTCGTAAGCACGAGAAAATTCTTCTTATTGGAGATTGCCATTAGCAATACGCCTCGACAACGGGCTTGTATATTCTGTTCAGTAATATCGCGTTCTAAACCTGAAAACTGATTCTGTAGGCTAATCTCGAATGCTTTGAAAGCGTCGTCTATTGGAATTTCACAATAATTAATACCAAGATCCTCTGCTTGCCTTGAAGCCAGATTACGACTTAATTCTGAGGTAAATTCAAACGGCATCATCACCGCATTTACGTTCTCAGGTCCAATTGCATCTGCAGCAACTGCAGCAGTCAACGCAGAGTCAATACCACCGGACAGGCCTAGTATGACTTGGTTAAAGCCATTCTTTTTTACATAGTCCCGAGTACCTAGGACAAGCGCATCATATACCTGAGCCAAAGGCTTTACTGTCGCTGTGGGGACTACAGGAACAATCCTCAAAAAGTTACCTGATGCTTCCGGCAATACGCAATCTACCAAACTTAAACTCTCTATGAAGCAAGGAGCCTGGACACGAACCTCACCATGACTATCGACTGCCATTGATCCACCATCAAAAACCAATTCATCCTGACCACCGACCAAATTGACGTAAACAATTGCCAATTTATGAGTGACAGCCAATCGTGACAACAGTTTCTGGCGCTGCTCTAATTTATTATGGTGGAAGGGGGAGGCATTCAGATTAATCAGGATTTGCGCGCCTTTCTTACTTGCTTGACGAACAGGGCCTCCATCCCAAAGATCCTCACAAATGGTCAAGCCTACCTCGCATTCTTTCAGGCTAACGACACAAGGATCAGAACCTGCAGTAAAATAACGCTGCTCGTCAAAGACCTGGTAATTTGGTAAGGCTTGTTTGTGATATACCCCTAAGCACTTGCCGCTCTCAATTATGAGAGCAGAATTGTGAAGCTGACCGTGTTCCCGCTGCGGAGCGCCAACCACAATCACGATTGCAAGCCTCGCATCAAGAATCCGATCCAAAGCCTTTTGAATGCGCAGGTCCAGACCAGGGCGCAGTAGCAAGTCCTCTGGTGGGTACCCAGTTAGAGTCAATTCGGGAAAGACCACGATATCCCCACCCTGTTTTATTGCCTCCTTTGCACAAGAAATAACCTTTGTAGCGTTCGCGTCTATCGCCCCGACCAATAAATTAGTTTGAGCCATAAAAATTTTTATTCTACCTGCAGCTTTAGCCATAAAAGACACTTCAAGGTTTCCTAAGATCACGATTCTGGGATTAAAAGACTATTCTAATTCGGTTATTCGCTTGTTGCTGCCGGTTTGATGGCACATGTAATTGCTCTGTAGACACAGTATAATATGTGTATACCGACGAGCATAGCGCCTAGATCTTTTATAGGACGATTTTTTCAATCTCGCCGGTCTTTTACAAAAAACCTAGGCCTTGAAAAAGCACCTCTCTCAGAATCATTCACTTAGGAATATCCGTGGAACTAACTTTTTTTGAAATTATAGTATTGATCGCCACGGGCTTATTAGCGGGAAGCATCAACACGATCGCTGGCGGTGGCTCAAATCTATCTCTCCCGGTTTTAATGCTTCTCGGACTACCCGCTGACATCGCCAATGGAACAAACAGAGTAGCCGTGATGCTGCAGTGCATCGTTGGCTTGAGGGGGTATGACAAACATGGCGCGCTCCACCGAGAGGCAATTTTTCCTATACTAATCCCGACCTGCCTCGGTGGCGTGGTGGGAGCGTTACTATCAGTTGCAATACCCAACTTTTATTTAAAACCCCTACTCTTGCTCTTAATACTCTTGATGGCAGTAGCTGTTTTGTTTCGACCTGACATCATGGCGCCCGATCTTGACTCTATTCCAAAAAATCCAAGCAAAACACCTAAGGCATGGGTGGGTCTTTTTGTTGCTGGGACTTATGGAGGATTTGTTCAGGCCGGAGTTGGTTTCATCTTGTTAGGAGCCCTTACCGCCGGTTTAAACTATGATTTAATCCGAGCAAACGCTCTAAAAACGTTATGTGCGCTCGCGTTTACCAGCATCGCTCTCTGCGTCTTCATCGCCTCTGAAATAGTATCTTGGGCCCCCGGCTTAATTCTCGGTATCGGCTCTATGCTTGGTGCGCATTTTACAGTAGGCAAAGCGGTCAAGACAAAACCCTCAACGATGCGATGGGCCTTATTCGTGATAACGAGCTTCGCTGTTGCAGCAGGCCTGCTGTTTTAATTTTTAAACCTGAAGGGCCTCTCTAAAACAGCGGTGCAAAAAGGCTTTCGGTCTTCGTCTCTATTGGATTAATAAAGGGCTTAGTTTAATTCAAACTAAAATTAGTGTAACTTACTAAGAAATTTAAGAAGACAGTTGTATCCCGAAAAAAAACCTACTCGATAAACTAACGACGGCCAACTCGGTTATTAATTTGGTCCTCGTCAATAAGTTTTGTTCGAGAAAACTATGAGCATCATTAAAATGGCAAAACGTTCAAAAAAAGCGACACCGATCGCTAGACCGATTACTTCAGCATTCTTGCTTACTCTAGTAACTGCATACCCAATTTTTTATCTTTTACCTTTAGCAAAATCGGAACAGTCTCTGTTATCCATCTTGCTATGCTGCAATGCCTTCGTCTTTTCGGTTACATACCTGAGCGGAAAGCTGACAGAGACAAAAAAATCCAAAAGCCGCCGATCTCGTTCTAAAAACAAGAACGTAAAAAAATCTTCTCCAAGAGAACGCCAAGACTTCGATTCGGCACGTGAGGAAGGAGTAGTAAAGTGGTTTAATTCACGCAAAGGGTTCGGCTTCATAACTCGAGAAAGTGGAGAAGACATCTTTGTCCACTTTAGATCGATATTGGGCGAGGGCCACCGCACTCTGGAAGACGGTCAGACAGTCGAATTTTCAATCAGTGAGGGCAGTAAGGGGTTGCATGCGGAGGATGTCGAACCTTTTTAAGGTTCAATAATGCGGGGGGCGCTCAGTCTCCGTTTCTGAAGCGGCACTGTCTGCGTTTTCTCTGTATTCCGACAGCTTTTCTCGAATCAAACCAAGCTCTCTAATTATAAAATCCAAAGAGCTACTCTGCTCAGAAACAAAACTGTTAAGCTCATCAGACAAGCGCTCTTGATGGCTGATTTTCTCCTCCAGCTGCACAATACGTTGCTCCGCGTCAAACCTCGGAGAATCCGCTTTCTTTTTTTTATTTGCCATCTTTTTACTCTTTTATCACTCTGATACAATAGGTTTGACTGCGCACGGACGCTTGCAATGAAAGACAGTAGCTTTATAACGCCCAACGTCCCTCGGAGAAAGCTCTTATGAGCAAGACTGAATTTGCTGAGACCCCGCCCATAAACTGGGTCAACATGTTGCTATTTACCATCACCCCGACTCTCGCAGTAACAATTGTGCCACTTTATGGTTTTTTTTACGGATATGATGTTTTTGAGTGGTCGATCTTTCTACTATACATGGGGTTTTGCGGAATCTCCATTACCGCCGGCTATCATCGCCTTTGGTCGCATAAAACATACCAAGCACATCCCTGCATCCGGTTGATTTTTGCTATTGGTGGAGCGTGCGCGCTTCAAAATGACGTTTTTAACTGGGCGTCTGATCACCGTCGCCATCATCAACATGTTGATGACAACGAGCATGACCCTTACTCGGCGGGAAGAGGCTTTTGGTTTTCTCACATCGGTTGGATTTTAAGAGATTATGCTAGTAGTCCAGACGATTTTAGCAACATCCAAGACCTTCAAAGGGATCCAATTCTTCAATGGCAACACAAGAACTACCTCACGCTTGTGCTCATTACTAACATTCTCATTCCCGCTTTGATCGGATTTTTACACGGGGATATAGTCGCATCCCTCCTACTTGTTGGATTGCTCAGGCTTGTTTTAAGCCAGCACGCAACCTACCTAATAAATTCGATTGCTCATATCTGGGGGCGACAGCCATATAGCGACAAAAGCTCGGCACGAGACAACAGCATAATTGCCTTGGTTACTTACGGCGAAGGCTATCATAACTATCATCACACCTTTCAATGGGACTACCGCAATGGGATTTCATGGTGGCACTACGATCCTACAAAATGGCTCATCAAAAGCCTTTCGCTTTGCGGTCTTGCAACAGGTTTAAAGAAAGTGACGGCCGAAAGAATTGAAGCCGCAAAAGTGAAAATGCAATACCAACTAGTCACTCAAAGTTCAAAAAACTATAAACTTTCTGCTCATTTCCAAACAAAACTAGAAAAGGAATACCAACAACTTCTGCTGGTTCTTAATGAGTGGGCTGAACGCCGTAAGGCATGGCTTGATTGCAAAGCACCGAATATGACGGGCAGAATCCATAAAATGGATCGACATCGTCTTAAAACGCGTTATAAAGAAGCGAAGAGAAATTTGAAAGCGCGAAAAAGAGAGTGGGAGCTGATGCTTCGCAATCTTCCTAGAATTGAACTCGCAAGATGATTGTTAACACACCCTACCACTCAGAGACGAGAGCACGTGAAGGAAAATAAAATGAATATTACAACGAAGTTGATCGGGTTATTGATGTGTATTATCTATTCAAGCGCATTCGGAGCCGAGGAAGGCGAGCTTGCCCCAGATTTTACTCTTCCGTCCATATATGAGAATCAGCCCTCGATTAATTTAGAAAATCTTCGAGGCAAAACAGTATACATAGATTTTTGGGCTTCTTGGTGCGCTCCCTGCCTTCGATCAATGCCTCTCTACAATGAGCTCTACAGTCGTTACAAAGATAAAGGCCTTGAGATTCTGGCTATCAACGTAGACAATCCAATTGAAGACGGGCTAGATTTTCTTGCTGATACCCCTCTGGATTTCCTGATCCCGTCAGATTTGGACGGAGATGTGTCTGAGTTATTCGAAGTGATTGGAATGCCCAGTTCTTACCTAGTGGATGCAGACGGCACTGTCCGATTAGTTCATATGGGATTCAGAGATGGGGACCTCGAGGTTATTGAAACAGCGATTCAAGCCTCTTTGGCAGAACGATAGCCAGGATTAGAGACGAACCTCTAGACTTGGCTCATGCAGCAAAGCAAGCTGTTCCCGCAGCTCGAGAATGTGCTCAGACCAGTACCGTTCTGTGTTGAACCAGCGAAAGGTACTTGGAAAAGTTGGATCGTTCCACCTACGTGCAAGCCAGGCACTGTAACTCATCAGTCGCAGGGTGCGCATCCCCTCAACGAGGCGCATTTCAGAAAGGTCAAAATCATAAAATTCATTATATCCTTTGATAATTTGCGTTGCTTGAAGCTGCTGGTCGTTGCGACTACCAGACAACATCATCCATAAGTCCTGAATTGCAGGACCTGTAATTGAGTCATCAAAATCTACAAAATGAGGCACTTCCTCATTCCAAAGAACATTCCCAAAGTGACAATCCCCGTGAATTCTTATTTGGGCTAAGGGAGTATCGCTCTCGAAAACCTTGCCCACTTTCAAAATAAGATCTTGCGACAAACTTTCATAAGCTCGTAACAAGTCAGGAGGTAAAAAATCATTTGATAATAAAAATTCGCGGCTCATAGCTCCTAGTCTTTCAGGGCTAAATTCCAGCCGCTCGCTGAAGCAATTCTGAGCTCCCACAGCATGAATGCGTCCAACAAATCGGCCCATAATCGCTAAGTTAGTCTCGTCATCGAGTTCTGGGGCTCGCCCTGACAGCATATCGAACATAGCGACGTAGAAGCCTTGAACCCGAGCAAGCGTCCCCTCAGTACCTAAATTCAAAGGAGCCGAAACCGGGACACCTAACTCAACCAATTCAGTACAAAACTTGTGCTCTTCAAGAATTTGGGCCTCATTCCACCTCCCAGGGCGATAAAACTTAACTATTCTTGAGGAACCATCGGTTAAACCAATCTGATAAACCCGATTTTCGTAACTGTTTAACGCAAATATACGTGCGTCAGTCTTCAAATTGAGTTGATCAAGTACACCTAAAATTTTTTCTGGAGACAACCGAGAAAAAGGGTGTGATGAGCCTTCTGAGGACTGATTACCCATTAAAAATTTGCTAGAAAAACAAGCGCCGACCCATTTTTACACATCTCGCGTCTCGGGTTTCGCGCCAACTAAGGAGACCGGAAACGGGCTAATGTTGTCTCCGCTGCTTATTTTAGCTACGCCACTCTGCTCAACTTCATCGATGCGAATTATTGCTTGCATCGGCAAAAAACTCCTCGAAACACCAGCAAATTCAGCCTTCAGTTTCTCCTCACTAGGGTCAACAACTACTTGACTCCGTTCGTTAAATACAAAGTCTTCGACTTCGATAAACCCATACAGATCGCTCTGATATACGCTCTTTACGAAAATCTCATAAACCTTCCCTTTATTCAGGAAAGTGACCTTAAAAATTTCAGCTGAACGACTCATTGTGGAATCCTAGTTTAATGTAAATCATAAAATCTAAAAACGTAATATTTGGATTGAATGTTTTTTTTCAAGCCTCAATCATACAACTTTACAAAATTTATGCATCATGAAGCCTTAGCATCACTTCAATTACTGCTATACTAGTATTATAGATCCGTTATCCACGCTGACGCTTCGCGATAGCATGACCGATTCGTTAAACACAACAACATTAATTGAAAATAGTAAATTTGTTATGGAAAAACCAAAAGGAAAAAAGGTCTTTATCACGACACATGGATGCCAGATGAATGAATATGATTCCGCTCGCATGTTAGATTTATTGAAGCAAAAAGAGTCAGCTACTGTGGTCGAAACTCCCGAACTCGCCGATATTCTGTTATTAAACACCTGTTCGATAAGAGAGAAAGCTCAAGAAAAAGTATTCCATCAACTTGGACGTTGGAGACATCTCAAAGAAAAAAATCCAAATCTTAAAATTGCTGTTGGAGGTTGCGTTGCCAGCCAAGAAGGCGCTTCGATCGGCAAAAGAGCTCCGTATGTCGATGTAATATTCGGGCCACAAACTTTACACAAATTACCAGAGCTCCTCGACGCGTCGATTCCCGGTGCACCCCTTGTTGACATTAGCTTTCCTGAAATAGAAAAATTTGATTACCTACCCCAACCAGAAGCCGCGTCATGCCAAGCCTTTTTGTCAATCATGGAGGGATGCAGCAAATACTGCAGTTTCTGTGTCGTTCCTTACACACGTGGCGAGGAGGTTAGTCGTCCTTTTGACGACATCCTTGCCGAGGCAGCTCATTTAGCAGAGCAGGGAGTCCGTGAAATTAACCTGTTAGGCCAAAACGTCAACGCATACCGAGGCAAGCAGCACAACAACGAAATAGCTGACCTAGCTCTGCTAATGGAGTATATCGCTAGCATACCGGGTATCGACCGCATTCGTTTCACAACGTCACACCCTATCGAATTCTCTCAAAACTTGATAAATACTTATGCATCAGTACCGGAACTAGTAAGCCATCTGCATTTGCCAGTTCAAAGTGGTTCTGACAGGATTCTAGCAGCGATGAAGAGAGGCCACACTGCAATTGAATACAAATCTATTATTCGAAAGTTACGCAAGATTAGGCCTGACATTAGTTTATCATCGGATTTTATTATTGGCTTTCCGGGCGAGACAAATGAAGATTTTGAGGACACCATGAACCTGGTAATAGAACTCGGGTTTGACACATCGTTTAGCTTTATATATAGCGCACGTCCGGGAACTCCTGCAGCAGAGTTAAAAGATGAAGTCACAGAGATCGAAAAAAAGCATCGACTCGGTATTCTGCAATCTCAAATCCTCTCGCAAGCAAAGTCCATCAGCGAGGCTATGGTAGGTTCTGCTCAAAAAATCCTTGTTACCGGGAAATCAAAAAAATCAGAAACTGCGCTTCAAGGGCGTACGGAAAATAATCGAGTTGTGAATTTTTTCAGTGAAAATACTGCTCTGATTGGGACTTTCGTTGACGTTAAAATAACGGAGGCTTTACCGAACTCTCTCCGCGCAGAACAACTATCGTAGACTTAAAAAATAAATGCAGTTTTTGTTATTATGCCGCTCTACAACTTAAAATGATTCATAGCTAATTTGATTATTGAGGTAAACTACGGTCTGCATGTCTTCGAATAATACTGATCTACCTAATCAAGCAACAAAGAAGCTCACCCTCGAGCCTAATGAAACAACACGGATTGCAAATTTATGCGGCAGGCTTGACGAGCACCTTAAACAGATTGAATCACAACTTCATTTAAAAATTATCTATCGTGGCAATAAATTTCAAATTAACGGCAATTCAAGCTCAATCGCAATTGCAGAAAATGTTTTAGAATATCTCTATAGTTTAACTAACCACGAGAAGACCCTTACACCCGAGCTTGTTCATTTGGCGTTACACGAGCTTACTGAGGGGCCTGAGGATCCGGCGACTCAAAGAGTTAACGAGAAGCTTGCAATTATTTCCACACCAAAAGCCTCTGTTAAGCCTCGAAGCTTACATCAACATCAATATGTTGAGCATATGCGCAAAGCAGATATTAATTTTGGCATCGGTCCAGCTGGTACAGGAAAAACATACCTTGCTGTAGCATGCGCAGTAGAAGCCTTGGTGACTGAGAAAGTCTCAAGAATCCTGCTGGTGAGACCTGCGGTTGAAGCAGGCGAAAAGCTTGGTTTCCTGCCGGGTGATCTAGCCCAAAAAGTAGACCCGTACTTGAGACCACTTTATGATGCTCTATATGACATGCTCGGATTTGAGAGAGTCGCCCGCTTAATTGAAAAAAACATCATCGAAATTGCACCTTTGGCCTACATGAGAGGTAGAACACTAAACAACTCTTTTATAATTCTTGATGAAAGTCAGAATACAACAGCGGCGCAGATGAAAATGTTTCTGACACGAATTGGTTTTGGTTCAACGGCAGTAATAACCGGCGACATAACTCAGATCGATCTACCTCTCAGAACAGAGTCAGGATTAATTCAAGTTAGCAAAATCCTTCAGAATTTGTCTGGAATTACATTCAATTACTTCGATGCGAAAGATGTTGTTCGTCACCGCTTGGTTCAGCATATCGTCGAAGCATACGACCAATACGACCGACAGAATCAACCAAACTCGGACAAAGTGCGGAGTAAGGTTTCTTGAAAAAAACCAGTGTCACAATGCAGCTCAGTGTGGACAATGATTTACAAAATAGACATCGAACATGGTGGATACCTGATGAGAAACAGTGTGAAATCTGGGTTCAGTCTGCTCTAGCTTTCAACAAGCTTCAAACCTTTGGATTGGGTGGCGCTTTTGTTGCAATTCGGTTATCTGACAAAAAAGAATCTGCACAACTCAATGAAAAATATCGAAACATAAGCAACCCAACTAATGTACTCGCCTTTCCTTTCCTAACAGAAGGTTGGCCTAAAAAAGGAAATTTTACCCCTCTCGGCGATTTGGCATTTTGCCCGGAGATTATCGAAAACGAAGCCTTAGCTCAAAATAAAACTGAAGAAAATCATTGGGCCCATCTTGTAATTCACGGGACTTTGCATTTATGTGGATACGATCACGATAACACTAGTAGCCGAAAACTGATGGAAGAAACTGAAACAAAGACACTCAAAAGTCTTGGTATCGCAAACCCTTATTTGTTAGTGTAGAGTCCAAAGTCTACGAAAGGAATTTTTTGCAACTATGCCCGAAGATCAATCATCTCTCGATCCTAGACCAAAATCTTGGATCGATAAAATTATTCAAATTTTTTCTGATGAACCTACAGACACGAGCAGTCTCCTCGAGCTTATTCGAAATGCAAAGCAAGACCAAGTGCTCGACGCAGATGCATTAAGCATCATTGAAGGAGCGCTTCAAGTATCCAATATGCAAGTCCGCGATATCATGATCCCAAAGGCTCAAGTCGTCACAGTGAACGCGAAACTCTCCAGGCAAGAGATCCTGGAAATAATCACGACGGCATCACACTCTCGTTTTCCGATCGTTGAAGAGACCGTAGAGCATATAGTAGGAATTTTGCTTGCGAAAGACTTACTGCCTATGATCATAAGAGATAATGGCTCAAAATTTGATGTTAAAGATATGGCTCGCCCTGCTACCGTAGTCCCTGAAAGCAAGCGCCTCAATATCCTCTTAAAGGAATTTCGTCAAACTCGTCAACATATGGCCATCGTGATTGATGAATATGGCGATATGAGTGGCGTAGTTACTATAGAGGATGTTCTTGAGCAAATTGTCGGTGAAATTGAAGATGAACATGACATCGACGATGACAGCTTCATAAAGAAATTTGAAGATGGAAGTCATAGTGTCAAAGCTCTTACTCCCCTTGACGAATTTGATGACTACTTTAATACTAATCTCGACCAAAATGACTCGACCACAGTAGGTGGCCTAGTATTGCAAACTTTTGGGCACATCCCCGAACGTGGTGAATCTGTTAAGATAGGTTCATTGAGCATCACCGTTATAAGCGCTGACAGTCGTCAAATAAAGCTTTTAAAAATATACACGGATCAAGATTAAGCCTAAACAACAGACTTACCCCAAAAATTGAAATATTTCATAAAGTAATATTTTGAGTAAATATTAAGAGAAAAATAATGCAGGATACAAAGAGCGTCGAGAAGAAGGATACTCTTCAATACATCCCAACTGATATCGAATCAGAAGCGCAAACTTATTGGGAGGAAAACAATAGCTTTCGTGTAACAGAAGAGTCCGAAAAGGAAAAATTTTACTGTCTTTCTATGTTCCCGTACCCAAGCGGCCAATTGCATATGGGGCATGTAAGGAATTATACGATAGGAGATGTGATTTCTAGATTCCAACGCATGCGCGGAAAAAATGTATTGCAGCCAATGGGTTGGGACGCTTTTGGTTTGCCAGCGGAAAATGCAGCAATACAGAATAACGTTCCTCCGGCTTCTTGGACGCATAAAAACATTGATTATATGCGCGACCAGCTTAAAAAACTTGGTTATGCCTACGACTGGAATCGAGAAATTGCTACTTGTGATCCAAGTTATTACCGATGGGAACAGTTGTTTTTTACGAAGTTGTTTAAACTGGGGTTGGTGTATAAAAAGCAGGCCGAGGTCAATTGGGACCCTGTCGATAAAACAGTATTGGCGAACGAACAGGTTGTAGATGGCCGGGGATGGCGCTCCGGCGCAGTTGTCGAAAAACGTTCAATTCCACAATGGTTTATAAAAATTTCCGATTTTTCACAGGAGCTGTTGGACGATCTTGAGACGTTATCAGGATGGCCCGAGAAAGTTCGCACTATGCAAAGTAATTGGATAGGCCGTTCTGAGGGACTCGAGATAGATTTCGAAGTGCAAAATGAAACAGACCCAGATTTAAGAGTCGTAACTGTCTATACCACAAGACCTGACACGGTCATGGGGGTGAGTTACTTAGCTATCGCGGCACAGCACCCCTTGGCTAAAAAAATGGGTTGCACGAACCCGAAAATAGATAAATTTATTTTAGACCAAACGCGTTCAACAGTTGCTGAGGCCGAACTTTCGACCATGGAAAAAATAGGCGTTAATAGCGGACTCAACGCCATTCATCCGATCACTGGTAAAAACATACCTATCTATATCGCAAATTTTGTTCTCATGAGCTATGGATTTGGTGCAGTCATGGCGGTGCCAGCCCACGACCAACGGGATTGGGAGTTCGCGAGAGAATATGGGATCCCCATGCATGCGGTCATCAAACCCGAAGGTGGAGATAACTATGATTTAAACACCGAAGCTTACGTAAAGCGTGGAACCCTTACGAACTCTGGTGCTTTTGACGGCCTCAGCTTCAAACAAGCATTTGAAGCTATCGAAAAACACTTACAAAAGATAAATAAAGGTCGCCGAAGAATAAATTACCGACTTAGAGATTGGGGGGTGTCACGGCAGCGATACTGGGGAACACCAATACCAATTATAAATTGTGAAGACTGTGGCAGTGTCCCTGTACCAGAAGCGGACCTCCCTGTAGTGCTCCCAGAAAATGTAAAATTAGATGAGACTGTTTCTCCACTCACTACAATCGAAGATTTTTATTCAGTGAAATGTCCCGCATGTAATAAGAATGCAAAACGTGAAACTGACACTTTTGATACCTTCATGGAATCATCTTGGTACTATGCTCGATATTCATGCCCAGATCAGCATACTAAAATGCTCGATTCTCGCGCTGATTATTGGCTGCCTGTAGACCAATATGTTGGAGGGATAGAGCATGCAATTTTGCATCTGCTTTATGCCAGATTCTTTCACAAATTGATGCGAAATGCAGGAATGGTTTCGTCAGACGAACCTTTTGCCCATCTTTTGACGCAAGGCATGGTGCTAAAAGATGGAAGCAAAATGTCCAAATCAAAGGGCAACACTGTTGATCCGCTTCCCTTGATCAAAAAATATGGTGCTGACACAGTAAGGATGTTCACAATGTTTGCCGCTCCGCCTGATCAATCGTTAGAATGGTCTGACAGCGGTGTCGAGGGAAGCCATCGGTTCATCAAAAAATGCTGGCGCATTGTTACAAGCCATGAGCCGGTAACGTTAAAGGACCTTAAAAATATAAACCTTACAAAAGATCAGTCAGAATTACGACGGAAAACACATCAAACTCTACAAAAAGTAACTGATGACTATAATCGAAGGTTCACCTTCAATACAGCAATAGCTGCAACGATGGAGTTACTCAATGCTGTCGCTAAATTCTCAGAGAACAATAAAGACGCTCAAGCCTCGCAAATAATTCAGGAGGCTTTAGAAATTTCTGTCAAGATACTGGCTCCTATTGCACCCCACCTCTGTCATTCCCTTTGGTTCCATCTGGGCGGCACTATCGCCGCAATAGACGCTGATTGGCCGGCAGTAGACGATGAAGCTTTAATTTCGGAAAATATCACATTAATCTTACAGGTAAATGGAAAGCTAAGAGATAAAATTCAGATTCCTTTTAATCTCGACGAAGAAAAAGTAAAAACCTTGGCGCTCGCAAATATCAAGGTTCAAAAATTCATTGATGCGGCCCAAGTTAAAAAACTTATTGTAATTCCAAACCGCTTAGTTAATGTCGTAATCTAAATGACTTAATCTAACCTATTGATAGCATTAAATGCCCATTATTTATGAATATAAAAGTCATTAAACTTACGTTACTCAGTGATCTCTCTTACTGGAAAAGACTAGGCTTAGTTTATGGAGCCACATTCTGTGTGCTTACCGGGTGCGGTTTTTCGCTTAAGACAGAAAATATAATGTATGAAAATTTTCCGACGTTGATGATAACCGCAGGAGCGGCTAATAACAGCGCTGATGTTTTAATAAAAAAACTGAAAGGCTTAAATATCCAAACAGCAGATTTTAACAAAGACTTAGAAAGCAGCCTGCCCTGGCTAAAACTTGGAGAGGAGAGTTTTCAGTCTTACCCTATAACAGTCAATTCATCAGCAAGAGCTGCACAATACGAGCTTGAACTCGGCTTTGATATCAACCTCAGTCTCAACGAGAACGAACTCATTCCTCTCGAGAGATTTACAGTAAGCCGCGACTTTTTAGAAAACGTACAAAATATAAATGGCAGTCAGGATGAAATCAACCTAATGCTTGACGAAATGCGGAATGATCTGTCATCTGTAGTCATTCGACGACTAGAAGGGGCGCTTCGAAAGACTAACCTCAAATGAAAATAAGACCAACCGAGTTAGCACAAGCACTAACAAAAAAAATTCCCACTTACATTTGGGTTAGTGGCAACGAGGAAGCTTTGCTCCTAGAATCAAGCAAAGTTGCGCGTGACAACCTACGAACAGCAGGGTTCACACAACGGGAAGTTTTTTTTGTAGATAACGGTTTTGATTGGAAAAAATTTTATAATGCCGCCCAAAATCTTTCCCTTTTTTCGGAAAAAAAAATACTCGAACTCCGGTTTAGCTCTGCAAAATTTGATGAGAAAATAAAATCAGCATTAAGTGAAAACATTAAATACCAAGACCCTAATGTGATTTTCTTGCTAACGAGCCCCCGCGTAGAACCTCAGGTTCTGAAAACAAAATGGTATACAAGTATAGAATCAACGGGTCTTCTCGTTCAAATATGGCCTTTAAAGAAAGACGAATTTTATACTTGGCTTAAAAGCAACTTAATTAAGCACAATATCAAATTTACAAAAGAAGCTGTTTTAGTTTTAGGTGAGCGCGTCGAGGGAAATCTGTTAGCGGCCTCTCAGGAAATTCAAAAATTGGCACTTCTCAACGAGAATGACCAAGATTTTATTTGTGATGAAGAAACTGTACTGGATTCTGTTACAAGCAATTCCCAATACTCAGTTTATGCGGCGGTCGACTCTGCACTAGAAGGAGCTTCAACTCGCTCTCAATTAATGCTGCACAAACTCCAAGCCGAAGGAATACCGCCTTTATTAATCGTCAATGCCATTGCCCGTGAACTGAGGGCTCTACTCCCAATGTTAGACCTTTGCGAAAAGGGCGCCCCGATATCATCTGCTATGGAAACCGCAAAGGTATGGAGATCACGCCAGAACATAATTAGAGCAGCGCTCACCCGCCTTACTCCATCAAAAGTATGGCTCCTGTTGGAGAAAGCAAAAGTAATCGACCATGCGATTAAAGGAATAAATAACAGAGATCCATGGACTCAATTGAGCTTTATTTTTATAACGCTTTGTCAATAAGATAGTAAAATTTAGGTTACTTCCAGCAGATGCTCAGCACCAAATTTTAAAGAGTGTTGACTTCTCGTTCAAAGAATCAGCGGTATTAAAGAAAATTACTGAAAATAGACTATTAGAAAGATCGCTAAGGGACAAATAAACTTTACGTAGAAAGGCCAAATTTTCCAAAAAATACTATTCTGCACATTCGGAGAACCGCATCGAATTTCCTCTAAAATGACATCCCTTTGCCAAATCCAACCGACAAAAATACAGAAAAACAAACCTAGCAAGGGCTGGCTCAATTCTGTAGTTATAGTGACAACGACATCAAAAAGCCAATCGAAATTTACCGCGATCAAAATCGATATCACCGTTACAAATCCGCCAATAGACACAGAAGCCAGAGGCCTCGACAAATTAAGTTCCTCAACCGCATAAGAAACCGGAACTTCCAGCATTGAAATTGATGAGGTCAGAGACGCTATAGTCATTAGCGCAAAAAAGCTAAATGCAACAAATAAGCCGATACCGCCCATCGTTCCAAACAAATTAGGTAAAACAGAAACTATTAATCTTGGACCAGCAATCAGATTGCCTTGCCCGTCAAAAATTTCTACCCCTGACTCGAGTGCAACGTACATAGCAGGCAATATCAATAACCCAGCCAAAACCGCTATACCCACATCAAGAAGCGCCACCAGACCTCCAATCACTGGGAGATTTTCTTCCTTTGAAAGGTATGACCCATAAACTAACATCGTACCTACCCCGAGCGACAAAGAGAAAAATGCTTGACCCATCGCGTCTACTAAAAGCTCAGCACTCGCAACTCGAGTAAAATCGGGTATCAAATAAGCCTGCAGCCCTTCACGAGCCCCGGGGAGAGTAAAAACATAGAGAGATAACGCGATAAGAATAGTAATTAACGCAGGCATGAGCCTCCGAGCCCATTTCTCAATACCATCCTGAACACCTGCATTGATGATACTTATGGTAAGTAACATAAATAGAACCAAAGCTATAACATTCCTCTCCGTGCTATCAGACTCGAGCCACTCTGCAATGGATGTCAAACCAAAGACCCGAGCAACAGGCTCGACAAAAAGAGCGAACATCCACCCACTGATTACCGCATAAAAACTGAGGATCAAGGTTACTGTGACGATACCCAAAAACCCCACAAGAAAACCTAAATATCGACTTTTATCACCTACCGAGATCAGCTGCAGAGCAGTTACAGCGTTTGACCGAGAGTGTCTTCCTATTATCAATTCTGCCATCAGCGCTGGATAGGCTAAAACTAATGCCAACAGTAAGTAAGTGAAAAGAAATGCAGCACCGCCATTAGTCGCTGCGTTCGTCGGAAACCCCCAAATATTCCCAAGACCAACCGCTGACCCTGCGGCCGCCATCAGAAAGCCAAATCGGGAGGAAAATTCGCCACGAGAATTAGTCATAGACAGGCCTTTTACTGAAAATTACTTAATTATTGCGTAACGTATGTTTCAAGGATAAATTGCGACTTCGATGCATCGTATAGGCTAAACACCACATCTCTTAGCACCGAAACTGAACCTTCTAAATTTACTTCAAGGGCCGGTATTCGGAGCTTATTATCAATACTACTGAATGTAGCTATCCCCTCAAACAAATCACGAGGTATAGAGCTTTCCAAATCGACCTGAAGCACTAATCCCTCAGATGAAGGGACTGACTTTAAATGCAAACTGATTCCCTCTAAACCCGAATCAACATTAACAGAGGTAATTAAGGTACCAGTCGCACTCTCAAAAACATGAGGCGCAGAGCTAAAACGCTCTGTGACCATCGCATTAATGTAGACAAAGTCTAAGGGGTTTTTATAATTCTCTGTGCGAAATGAAGCGCTGGGGGCCTTATCTCCAAGGTTAACAAACGGTAGACTGTCAATCGCTCTCAGTATCTGGAGGCCGTCACCAAGCACAGTACCAAAAACCGTGAAACCACCGTTATTTGTATCAAGGTTACCACTATTGTCTGCCACGTTTACAAACCACTGATTGGTTGCGCTGTCTGGATTCCCATCAAACTTTGCCATGGCAACGCTCCCGGCTAGATTCGATGCTGCGAACTCATTTTTCACAGGTGCTTTAGAGGCTACATCGATCGGACCTACAAACAGCTCAAACCGATAACCGCCACCTTGAACAACGAAATCATCAACAACTCTATGCAGGTAAGTGCGGTTGTAGTCTCCTCTGCGAACATAGCCAAGAAAATTTTCGACCGTTACAGGCGCCTCCTGGTCAAACAACTCGATAGAGTAATCACCCACACTGGTAGCAATTCGAACTATAGTTCCTGCCGAAGTATTACCCCAAAAAAAAGAACAAAGGATACTAAATATTGTCCAAAAAGATTGTTTATAGAAGACTCTAATTTTAATTTTTTTTGCATTCATAGTTTTGATGTTTAATAACCGTACCAATTTCTGTAAGTTGATAACTTGACTCAGGAAAACAAACGACCGGCCAGACCCATGATTCAGCTAACGGACTGCTGAAGGATATGGTAGTTAGATAAGTTAATCAATGCAGATTAATTGTTGCAGGACCAGAAATCCAATAAATGAGAATAACTTCAAGCTAGGACGCTGCATGTGTATCGAGGAGATTCAGCACGCTCAGAAATGTTATAGTGGAACATAGTTTAAGAAAAGGATGAATCGTGACAGGAAAAACTCGCTCGGTAGGAATAGGCATTGACTATGGAACATCTAATAGCGCCGCCGCTATTTATGATGGAGTCAAAGTGTCTATTATAGAATTGGAATCGACATCTACGGTAATGCCAAGCGCAACCTATGTCGACTCCGAGTACAAAATATCAACCGGCCAGAATGGGATTGACACTTACATCGAGATCAACACTGGACGCACCGTTGAACTGAGCGCAGAACTTTTGGGCGAAGGTAGAACAACGACAGGCCAACTTGGAGATAAAGGACTGCCAGAAGAAGCTCCTAATCAGCACATCTATGGTCAATCACTTGTTGACAATGGCCAGCAGGGACGATTATTTCGAGGAATTAAAAGATTATTAAGCTCCGTCGACAAGCAACGCATAATGGTCTTTGACAAACCCTTTCGGCTTGTGGCCTTGATCACGCCGCTGTTACTTCGGATTCGAGCGAGTATTACAACAAGCCTCCAGAAAACTGGCATTAACCCTATTGTCGATCACGCCTGCATCGGACATCCAGTAAACTTCGAGGGAAATGCAATGAGAAGAAATGACTCAGCACTGAAGCTTCTATCGGAATCCTATGAATACGCGGGATTTTTAGAAAAATCATATTGCCCAGAGCCAATTGCAGCAACATTAAGTTATCTACACGCAAACCCTGAAACCCTCTCAAAAACGCTGCTTGCCGTGGACTTTGGTGGTGGAACGCTAGATTTTTGTATTATTCAGCAACGGTCGCACAGCTTCGAAGTTATCGCGACTCATGGGGTTGGAGTTGGTGGCGATCATATTGATCAATTGTTATTCAAAGAACTTCTTTTTCCGTTACTTGGAAGGGGTGAACGGTGGCGCAGAGCGGGGGCCTACCGCGAGATCGATACTTTATTCCCCTTCGAGGAGTATGAAGACTTACTTCTGAATTGGACGGTCAGTTACATGCTTAATCAGAATAAGTTCACTGCGCCTTTGATGCAACGCATCCAGGTTGGCGATGAAGCTTCCAAAAAGTTTAGACGGCTCTACGACCTTATAAAAGGCAATAATAGTTATACAATTTTTCAAGCAATAAAAAATCTCAAAGCTCATCTTTCCACAGAAGACACAGCCGTCTTAGACGTGCCGGAAATCGATGTTGAGATAATTGTGGAACGCACTCGTTTTGAAGAAATAATTAAACCCCTCCTAATAGAGTTTGAGAGTGCTATTGATTACTTATTAGCAGACGCTAAAATAAAAGCTGAAGATATCGATATAGTTCTACGAACCGGCGGGTCATCGCTTATTCCTGCAGTTAAAAATAAGCTAACAGAACGATTTGGAAATAAAGTTATCGAACATGACCCATTTACAAGCGTAGCTTCAGGTCTTGCGATAGCAGAATATAATGGATTCAACGTGCCAGCATTTAATAACAATCAAATTTCACAGGCATCAAGATGGACTTAATTGCAATCGCCGTACCCTTTTTCTTACTTCTCATCGTGTTTGAACTTACTTATGGTCTCGTAATCGGGAAAAATACGTATCGAGTCAACGATACTATCAACAGTCTATCCATGGGAACACTCAGTAGTCTCCAGGGTTTCGTTGCCATTGGTTTTTCCACTCTAATATACGATTTTATCGTTATTAATTATCAACTAGAGCAACTGCCGATTCAATCAAAGTGGACCTGGATAACCTGCTTTCTCGGATATGACTTTGCTTACTATTGGAAGCATCGACTAGGCCATGAAATAGCACTTTTTTGGGGTTCTCACGTCTCTCATCATCAGAGCGAGGACTATAATTTAGGGACTGCGCTCCGCCAGACAAGTATTGATTTCCATGGTTTTCTATTTTATCTCCCTTTCTTTTATTTCGGGTTCCCCGCAGAAGTAATTTTCACAGTAGTCAGCGCAAATCTTATTTACCAATTTTGGGTCCATACCCAACATGTGCCCAAGTTGGGTCCTCTCGAATGGATTATGGTTACGCCATCAAATCACCGCGTTCATCATGCGCGCAATGACGACTATGTTGATAAAAATTACGGCGGAGTTTTTATTATTTGGGACCGATTTTTTGGCACCTATCAAGATGAGCTTGCCGAGGAAACACCAATATTTGGACTGCGGAAGCCACTCAATAGTTGGAATCCACTATGGGCTAACATTCACGTGTACTGGAACCTCCTCGTAGATATAAAAAATACACCAGGTACGATGAATAAAATAAAATATGCCTTCAAAAACCCTGGCTGGAATCATAGCGAACAAACAAGCAAGTGCCACAGAACTCAGAATGTTTTAAATAAGAAATTCAACCCGAAGCTCAAACTCATCACAAAATCATACATCCTGTCCCAATTTTTGATAACCGTAACTTTATCGTTAATGGCACCGTCAGTTGTCTCTGATTTTGAATACATCCAGACGCTTTTTTTCATAAGCTTTTTGGCATTTAGTCTCTACACGCACGGTGTCAGCCTTGAGGCTAGAACAATAACCCCTTATTTTGAATCATTGCGTCTTGTTGGTCTCATAATAGCGAGTAACTCCATTAATATTGACGGAGTGCTTTACATTACAGTGATGTCATCAGCAATACTTCCCCTGGCTATGATAGTTTTTGGTAAAGGGGGAATGATTTTTGAAAGCAGCCCACCTACTGAAGATAATCTATCTGAAGCCAGGCTATAATTATTCAATCTTAACAGTAAGTTTTTGTATTAATTCTTGGGAGACTTCATCCCTGAACTCAATCACACTGGACTGAGACTCGGAAAACTGCTGCATGACATCGGCTCCGTTATCTGCGTTACTTATGATAAACGCTACCTTCCCTTCTATTTCGTTAAAAGGAGCTATCGAAATTGGATTGAACAAGAAATCGAGGCTTTCGCTCAGCATGACTCTGACAGCTGACTCAACACTTAGAGAGCTATCTGGTAAATTCTCCCTAACGGCTCGATACAGATAAACCTCACCGCTTTGGTCAACGACTCTAAAAAAGATTTCAACATTTCTCGTATAAAGATCATCATTTTTTATCCTTAATCGCGGAGTGTAAATAGGGTATCCAAACCCGACCTCAACGTACCCATTACTAGACGAATCAGTAATAAGCTGATTACTAATTTCTTCAACTGAAAAACCTAAATCGTCACGAATTGAGAATAAAAAGAAGTATATAAAAAACAAACAAACTAGAGACGAGAAAGTTCCTATGAGAAATGGACTAATACTATGCTTACTGTATTTAAATTTAGCAAAACCAAAAAATAGGGAAAACAGACCCAAACCGACAACAGCAGCTCTGGCCTCAAGCCCCAAGTTCCCAAATTGTCCTTGATTAAAAAGAATTAACCCGAAAGTCGTCGCAGACATTATTATCAATGACAATGGAATAAAGGCTATCGGAAAGGCTTTACTGAATAGAGGTTTCATTGCATATTTGATCTATCTATATACCAATCTAATCACAAATGAATTGAAACGTTCTTATTTCCTTTTGCTTGTTCGTCAGCGTGATATGACGATCGGACTAAGGGGCCGCTGGCGACATGAGAAAACCCTAAGGTTTCGCCATACCGACGCAGCTCCTCAAATTCACTGGGGTGGACAAACCGGTCCACCTTTAAGTGATCCTTGCTCGGCTGCAAATATTGACCCAGAGTAACCATGTCTACTGAATGAGCCCTCAAATCGTTCAAAACATCTTTAACTTCCTCTAACGTCTCGCCTAAACCAAGCATAATACCCGACTTGGTAATCACTCCCGGCTTAAGCGTTTTATAGTTTTCTAACAGATCTAATGACCAGTGATAATCCGCACCCGGGCGCGCTTTTTTGTAAAGCCTTGGCACTGTCTCAAGATTATGATTAAAAACATCGGGCGGAGTTTTTTTTAACAGCTCCAAGGCTATTTGCATACGTCCTCGAAAATCCGGAACAAGTACCTCGACTTTGATCTTTGGATTATATTTGCGCGTTTCGCTTATACAAGCGGCAAAATGTGCTGCGCCGCTATCTTTCAAATCGTCCCGATCTACTGATGTTATTACGACATACGTCAAGCCCATTTCCTTAATCGCCTGGGCGAGCTCACGAGGCTCATTCTGATCTAATTCGTTGGGTTTTCCGTGTCCAACATCACAGAAGGGGCAGCGCCGAGTACAAATTTCACCCATTATCATAAACGTAGCGGTCCCGTTACTAAAACACTCTCCCAGGTTAGGGCAGGACGCCTCCTCGCAGACTGATGCCAACTTATGTGCTCTTAGCGTCTTTTTAATATGATTTATTTTTGCCGACGTTGGTATTTTTACTCTTATCCATGAAGGCTTTGTGGGAAGTTCAACGGAAGGAATAACCTTTACCGGAATCCGGCGCACCTTATCGGCGCCTCTAAGCTTCTCGCCTGCCACAAGGACGTTTCTTCTTACTCTTTCTGTCATCACAAAACCTTAATATCAATATAAAACTTTTTTAAAAAACCGTTAGCCCTCTTACATACAAGCATTCTAATTCCCACCAACAACCGAATCATAACCGAAAGCTCTAAGTAACTTGTGAGATAACACTTCCTGAACTTGACGCAACAAACCTTCTCTCTTAGCCACGAAATCAGAAACCTGCGCTACCCTAAGACCTTTAAATCCACACGGATTAATCCTTAAAAACGGTTCAGTATCCATGGACACGTTTAAGGACAACCCGTGGTAACACCATCCATTTCTTACACGAAGGCCAAGAGAGGCTATTTTAGCATCATTGACATAAACTCCGGGAGCATTCTTTTTGGTAGTTGCGAGAACACCAAACTCGTTGAGCGTATCAATCAAAACCGACTCAATGAGATTTACGATTTCTCTCACCCCAAATTGGCGACGTTTAACGTTTATCAGCAGATACCCCACAATCTGACCGGGACCGTGATAGGTAACTTGGCCACCTCTGTCAACTTTTATTACAGGAATTTCGCGCGGGTCGATTACATGTTCAAAACCAGCGGCTTGACCCAAAGTATAAACAGGTTTGTGACTCAGCAGCCAAATCTCGTCTGATCGAATATCATCGGCATTTTCGACCAAATAACGCATGGCCTCCCAGATAGGCTTGTAGTCTTGGAGTCCTAATTCGCGTAATTTTAGCGGTGGAATATTTTTCGTTCTTTCCAGAGATTTCGCTTGAGACCAGGGATATTGATTCAGCAGCACTTCAAAGAACCATCTTAACTTGTTTAATTTTCTTTAAATCTTTAAAAATAGACTCCAACTGGACAACACTCACCGCTGCAATAGTGATTTGAATCGAGACATAATTTTCATTCTTACTCGGCTTTGACTTTATGAGCTCGTCACTGATGCGCCCTGCATGCCCCTCAACTACTTGTAAAACAGATTCATAGAAGCCAGGCAAACTCACACCAATCACTTTAATTGGATAGAGGCACGGAAACTCAATTTTGGGAACCTGTCCTGCTTCGGAATCGGCTTTTTCGTCACTTATATTTTTATTCATTAACTACTCTGAAAAAAGGCCGCTGAATAACAAGGTAATCCAATCGATAAATCTCTTCAATAGATTACCCCGTGGCACATCCTCCATAGCCACCACATCCGCAGCAAATAACAAATCGTCATTTAATCTCACATTTACAACGCCCATTACCTCTCCGTAGCTCAGCGGCGCTTCAATTGTCTCACTGATCTCAATGGATGCGTCAAGACTTTCACCTTGCCCACGCGGAATAGTAATGTATGCTTCTTCCTGGATACCCAAATCAACAGCATTTTTTTCACCATATGAGACTGGCAAGTTAGTAAGAACCTCTTCTGAATCGTAGAGCTTGTAAGTTTGAAAGTAACGAAACCCGTAGGTGAAAAGTTTTTGCGTCTCAACTGCCCGAGCCTGCTCACTAGCAGTGCCCATAACTACCGATATCAGCCTCATCCCGTCTCGTTCAGCGGACGCTACTAAACAGTAACCTGCAGCATCAGTCCATCCTGTTTTCATTCCGTCAACATTACGATCTCGAAACAGCAGTGTGTTTCGATTTGGTTGCGTTATGCCGTTGTAAGTAAATTCTCGTTCAGCATACATTGGATAAAAATCGGCATGACGAGTGATGGTCTCTCTCGCTAAAATGGACAAATCTCGCGCTGACATCGTATTGTAGTAGAGCTCAGTATCCAGGCCGCTCGCGTTCATGAAGAAAGATTGTTCCAGACCTAGGGCATCTGCATACTGATTCATCATATCCGCAAAGGCTTCTTCGCTACCTGCTATGTGCTCAGCTATAGCAACGCTCGCATCATTTCCAGATTGAATTATAATTCCTCTCAATAAATCCTCTGCCTGAACTTGCGTATCCACGCCAACAAATGTTTTAGAGCCCTCCATTCGCCAGGCTTTTTCGCTTATATGAATTGGATCGTCCAATTGTAAACGGCCATTCATAATCTCTTCGATTGCGATATAAGACGTCATAATTTTAGTTAAACTCGCCGGCGGCAAGGCTTCGTCAGCATTTTCCTCCACGATAACCCTCCCAGTTTTTGCATCGAGAAGGACAAAACTTGTCGCGTTAATTTCCGGAGCACGAGGAATAATAGCTGGGGCGGCAGACCCAAGTTGCGCTACAAATAAAATAGGCAGCGAAAACAATGCCAGGTAGCTGTTTGTAGCTTGGTTATTGTTATGCGTTGACCTAAAGTTTGATACATTGCGATTCTTATCAAAAAATTTCATAAAAAAATCCATCTTTTGCTTGTGATATTTAAAATTTAACTGGCTGACTATTGAAAATTCTACTGCAAAAAGGTGTCCGAAAAATGTTTTTTAAATTAGCGTTTCTGTTAAAAAGTGAGGAGACCGTTCACTCTGCAATTACATAGGGGGTTCCCAAATCGGCAGCAATCACACGATCGCTAACCTCTGTAGCCTCGCGACTACTAAACAACGGTCCTATACGAACACGGTGTAAAATTTGTCCGGTGGCTGTTTTGACAGAACTAATAGTGGGACTTCTCGACGTAACTCTCGCTACCTCAGCTGCATGTTTCTGAGCGGACTCTCTGCTTGCAAAAGCCCCAAGTTGCAAATACTTCTTATCTGAAGCGCGTAATCCAGACATAGGAGGTATAGATCGTGCTCGAATGTCGCCGCTCTCTGAATCATCAACAACTATTGATCTTAATGCGACTCGGGTTGTCCCTCTATCGGCATAGCCGAGTTTTAAGGCTGCAGCATATGACAAATCTATCAGGCGATCTTCGTGAAAGGGTCCCCGATCATTCACCCTAACCACAAGTGACTGATCATTGTCCAAGTTCGTTACATGTAAAAAACTGGGGATGGGCAACGATTTATGAGCGGCAGAAAACGCATACATATCAAAGATTTCACCGTTGGAAGTTTTATGGCCGTGAAACTTTTCCCCATACCATGATGCAGTCCCAATCTCCGCATATCCCCTTTCCGAATCCATAACCTCGTATGTTTTACCAAAAATCTCGTAAGATCGAGGATTACCCGCGGCGCCTCTATTAAGCGGTGTTGGAACGACGTCAGCTATTCTAGAGACATCAACCGTGCGATTCGGCGCTTTGTCTTGTTTAATAATATATCTGCCCGAATTTGGGTTGTCTTGCGGACTCGATGGCTCATTCACCAGGGGAGCAGAAGACCGACAGGCCTCAAGCGCTATCATTAATACTACAATGCAAAATGATTTACACCAAGAGGAAGTTCGAACCGCAGCACTACCAATCATGAATTCCCAGCCTCCCGCGAAATAATCAACAATTTACCCTAAGTTCTTATACAACACCCCCTATTTGTAGCGTCAGTTTAACCAAAACGTTTAGTATCTCAGTCAAATTACGACTGTTTTACTATGAGTGTGTACTGACATAAGAAGACCAAAACCAACAAACAAAGTCACCACGGAGGTTCCTCCACGAGATATTAACGGCAAAGGGAGTCCAATAACCGGAAGAAGCCCAGAAACCATTGCCATATTGACAAATATGTATAAGAAGAAGACTAATGAGACGCTGCCCGCCAACAGACGGCCAAAACTATCTCGAGCTCTCAAAGAGATGTATCCAGCTCGAATGAGAACAGATAAATACAAAAATATAAGCATCGCAACACCGAGCAAGCCGAATTCCTCGGCCAAAACCGCCATGATAAAGTCCGTATTGCTTTCGGGAATAAAATCCAGATGCGACTGAGCACCATTACCATACCCCTTCCCATAAACCCCACCAGATCCAATAGCTATCTGTGATTGAATGATGTTATACCCAGCCCCAGTTGGATCTCTGTATGGATCAAAAAAAGTAAGTATTCGGCTCTTCTGATGGGGAAGCGCGACAAATAAATACCAGACAGGAGAGGCAAAAATAACTGCGAAAATTGCAGAAAAAACCAATTTCCACTGAATTCCAGCAAGGAGGATCACAAAAACTCCGGACATGACTATCATCAGGGCCGTCCCCATGTCATTTTGCAAAACCACAAGCAAAGCTGGCAGGACAATAATCATGCAAGACCAAAAGACATGTCTAAATTTAGGCGGAATCGGCCTGGTCCCGAGGTGCCAAGCAACACTCATCGGCACTACGAACTTCATCAATTCCGAGGGCTGAAAGCTTGGCAGCCCGGGAAGATCGAGCCAACTCTTCGCCCCATTTGTCTCTACCCCAATTATCAAAACAACAATTAATAATCCAAGACCAGAAAAATAGATCGAGGGCGCCCACCTACGAAAGAAGGAAGGCGGGAGCTGAGCGACTAAAAACATTACAACCAGACCCAAAAACATCGTAAAAGCCTGGCGGCGAACGATATCTATGTCACTTCCGCTCGCGCTGAACAGCACAAAAAGGCCGAAGCAACATAACAAACAAACGCTAATCATCAAGGGCGGATCTACATGCAAAACATTCCACCAATTTGCATTCTTTTCGTTATTCCCAAAAGGATCTTTCGCTTGTCGAACAAAATCTTTATTCATCACTGTAGTACCTGCATACCAAGCTAAGAAGGGCAGACATTAGATCCGAGTGCAATATGGATCTCTCATCGCTGGCTGAGCTCTTCTGGCAAAGAATTATTAATGAGTCCGAAATCAATACTCAAAATTTCCAGAAGATACTCATCTATGACAGCCTTTGCTATTGGGCCCGCGACGCTGCTGCCTTGTTCCCCATTTTCTACAAAAACAGCGACGGCAATTTGCGGATCAATGCTGGAGTGTCTTGCTGGGCCATAAGCCACAAAAAGCGCATGATCCTTGTTAAGATCAGAAGTATCTATATCAGTGCTCTGGAGAATATCCTGAGCAATACTTACCACCTGAGCTGAACCAGACTTTCCAGCAATTTCATATTCCATCTCTGGGTCTTTCATCGCTATCGCTTCGTATGCTGTACCATAATCACGAAAAACATCAGAAAACGGCCGATGTACAACCATTGTCATTGCATCTTCAACATAGCTTAAGTGCTCCTGCCCAATTTTAAGGGCCGAAACTGACTTTTCTGCAGAGGGGGAGTAACTTATTCCATCAATTGCCTTAAGCATACGAGGTTCCACAACCTCTCCACGGTTTGCGAGAATTGCAGTAGCTGTTGCTAACTGTAATGGCGTAGCCCACATATAACCTTGCCCAATAGACGAATTTATAGTGTCGCCGGGGTACCAAGGCTCACCTCGGGTTTGACTTTTCCAATCTCTCGATGGCAAAACCCCAGTTCTCGCATAAGGAACATCTAACGCAAAATTCTGACCAAACCCAAAAAGAGACATGAAATCATGAATTTGTTCAATGCCCATTCGATTGCCCAAATCATAAAAAAATGTGTCGCAAGATTGATAAATCGCTTTCTTTAAATCAGTCAAGCCGTGTCCGCCACCTATTGCAGTTCTCAATGTATAGTCACCCCATCTGTAGCTTACTCCTGGCAAACGAAAATAACCCGGATCATCGATTGTAAAATCTTTATCGATAACTTCGAGGGCTAGTCCCCCTAAACCGATAAAAGGTTTCACGGTTGAAGCTGGTGGGTACGGATTGGTAGAGCGGTCAAAAAGTGGAGTATTAACCTCATCGGTCACCAACTGCGAATATTCAGCTCTACTTATTCCAGTAACAAAGAGATTCGGATCAAAACCTGGCTTACTAATCATCGCTAAAATGCCGCCTGTAGAAGGCTCAATAGCAACTACTGCCCCCCGATTTTCTCCCAATGCCTGATTGGCTACAGTTTGTAATTCGTTCTGTAAAAACAAAGTCAGGTCTGCCCCTGCAACAGGGTCTGTCCTGTCGAGGCGTCGCATAACTTGTCCTCGATTATTTTTCTCGACAATTTCATAACCGACCTGCCCATGAAGCAGTTCTTCATACGTTCGCTCTATCCCCGTTTTACCAATGTGATTACTACCACCATAACTCTCACGTCGCGCTTCGTCGAAACCATCTAATTCCGATTGGTTAATCTCCGCAACATAACCTAGCGCATGTGCATTCAGTTTATCAAAAGGATAATGGCGAACAAATTGGGACTCAATACTAAACCCAGGAAGACGATGTCCATTTACAGCAATTCGCGCTTTTTCCTCTTCGCTCAAAATATAACGAAGCGGGACTGAAGCGAAAGGCACGCGATTCCGTTCGGACCTAGTTTTAAAACTCGTCAAATCGTCAATACTTAAATCAATTAACTCACCGACTAAAGCAAGTGAGGCATTAAGGTCGGGGACCTGTTCGCTAACAACCGTAAGATTAAAAATTGGCTGATTATCTGCTAGAAGAGCTCCAGCAGAATCAAAGATCAAACCTCTGGACGGCGCAACATATTGAGAGTGAAGTCTGTTACCGTCTGCTCTAGAGGAAAAATAATCATGCTGCATCACTTGCAGATTGAACAAATTTATCAGCAATATTGCGAAAAGCACTAGGCAAACAATAGAGGCAACAAAGAGCCGACTCGAAAAAATCGCCCTTTCGGCTTCTCTATCTCTAAGTTGCCATTTCCCCGCCATACTCTTCAGACTTCTAGTTTAGAAAAAAGTTCCAGCACTGGTTAAGTTTCTCAAACCTTATTTATTTAACTTGACTCAATAAAAAAAAGAAACAGAAATTATTCACAGGTTAACGCCCAAAACCGAAAAATCTACAGTAGATTGAGTTCTGAAACGAGACCTATCCTCGGTGATACGGGTGTCCTTTCAGAACACTAAATCCCCGATACAACTGCTCCAAAAACAAAATGCGAACTAAACCATGAGGGAGAGTCAGATTTGATAGCGACCAACTCTCATTTGCTCTGGACTGGCATTCTGCAGCTAACCCATCTGGCCCTCCAATCAAAAATTTTATACTTCGACCATCGTCTTTTAAATGGTTAATTCGATTGGCTAAGGCCAATGTATCGAGGCTTTTACCATTAACCTCTAGGCTTATAACGTAATCTTCTTTGGACAAATAAGCCATCATCGCAGAACCCTCGCGAGCTAAACAAACATCGATCGTGACCCCCTTCGCACGCTTCGCAACGGGAATTACTATCATCGACAATTTAACATCAGCTTTTAGCCTTCTTTTATACTCATCAGCTCCCGCGAGAACCCAATCAGGCATCTTGTTCCCGACGCAAAGAAGGCAGATTTTCATTCCGTGGACGAAAGCTCACTCGAACCCGAAAAACCCTTATTGAAGCTCCAGAGATCCTCTAGGTTATACAACGCTCTAGTCGAGGCTGTCATGAGATGAACCACTACATCCCCAAGATCTACCAAAACCCAATCAGACCCTAATTTTCCCTCGACACCGACAATTTGAAGCCCCGCCTCTTTCACATCTTTAACCACTGCATCCGCCAGGGATTTTACGTGCGTATTCGAGGTTCCGGTTGCCATAACCATGTAATCAGTGATCGACGTAAGCTTATCTACATTGATACATCGCACCCCTTGCCCCTTTATATCCTCGATAGCTTTCAAAGCTATTTTTACAATTTCTTTACTGCTCAAGTTAATTTTCCTCCCTCTACCACTGCAGCATTTAATGGCGGTGTATTAGATTTTTATTCTACAAGATCATACCTTGATCACTATTAGGTTATAAGCTGTACAGATTATGAATATCAATGTACTCAAGCACAGATGGATTTAATGCGTAGTTTAAGCTCCCCGAACTAACAATCTTTTGCCGCAGAACACTTGAAGCGTAATTTAGATTCACGTCAGCATAATGAAAGTAAAAACCTGCTTCTCCTGTAAACAACGCCTCAGGATCTGAAACACAACGATCCATCAACCCTGTCGACTCTAAAACTTTGTGATCTAAAACCGTCTCAGGCCGCGAGACGATAAATAAACTACAAAACTCGAGGATTTTTTCCCACCTCTCCCAAAACAAAAATCCGTTAAACGCATCCACGCCCAAAACAAGAACTAAATTTGCTGACGAATCAGCAAGCTGAACTTGACGAAGAGTATCGATGGTATAAGAAATTCCTTTTCTTTCTAATTCTATCGGCTCTACATGTATCTTCGGATTACCAGTGCACGCCAACCGTGTCATGGCTAGCCTGTGTTCTGCGCTTGCTATGCAAGCCGCCCGGTGACTTGGCTGTTTACACGGAACTAAAATCAGCTTGTCTAAACACATTGTTTTTATGGCTGCATCAGCTAATGCAAAATGTCCATTGTGGACCGGATCAAACATCCCCCCAAAGACACCAACACGCTTTTTCATTGACGAATATGCCCATCCCCAAAAACAATATATTTTTGAGATGTTAACCCCTCTAACCCCACGGGACCTCGTGCATGGAACTTATCTGTTGAAATCCCTATCTCAGCTCCTAATCCGTATTCAAAACCATCCGCAAATCGAGTCGACGCATTTACCATCACTGAGCTTGAATCCACTTCGCGCAAAAACTTTTGAGCTTTCTGCAGGTCCGTTGTTACGATTGAGTCTGTATGTTGCGATCCATACAGATTAATGTGTGCAACCGCTTCAGCGAGCCCAGATACAATTTTAACTGATAAAACCGGCGCCAGATATTCTTCAGCCCAGTCCTTACCACTGGCAGGAATTGAGCCTGGCATTAGTTGAACTGTTTCGCCACAACCCCGAACTTCGACACCCAAAGATTTAAAATTTGATGCCAGTCGAGGAAGAACTTTTTCAGCAATCGAGCGATGAACCAATAGAGACTCCAAAGTATTGCATGTTCCGTATCTCTGCGTCTTAGCATTTATAACAATATTAAAAGCCTTGTCTGGATCTGCATCGCTGTCAATATAAACGTGACAGTTTCCGTCTAGATGCTTGATGACAGGAACGCATGCCTCTCTCTGTATTCTTTCAATCAATCCTTTCCCTCCGCGGGGGACAACCACATCCACATATTCCGGCATCGAGACTAAATGGCCAACGGCTTCACGCTCAATTCGTTCAAGAATCTGTATAGTTTTACCTGGCAATCCACTTGCTAAGAGCCCACGTTCAATCGATTTAGAAATAGCTTGATTTGAATGAATCGCTTCTGAGCCTCCACGCAATATTGCAGCATTCCCGGATTTAATGCATAAGCTCGCCGCCTCTACCGTAACGTTTGGCCGAGATTCGTAAACAATTGCCACCACTCCAAGAGGAACCCGCATCCGACCAACCTGAATGCCCGAAGGCCTATACCTCAAGTCAGTTATCTCACCAATCGGATCAGCTAGGGAGGCAACCTGTCGCAAACCCAACAGCATTTCATCAAAACGTCTCTGCGTAAGCTCTAATCTATCTAGCAACGCAGCATCGAGGCCTTTCCCATCACTTTCACTCATATCCTTTTTATTGGCTTCGAGTATCTCTATTCGCGACGCATCGAGTGCCTCAGCAATATTGTCCAGAGCTTGATTTTTTTTGACGGTCGAAGATCTACCGATTTCAACCGATGTCTCCCTAGCCTGTTTACCAATACTCGCGACGTAATCTTTTATATTGATCATTTTTCCCCTAGCGCACTCCCAGAACCTTGCCCAACAAAAAGAGACAACGTATATGAATTTCTGTTAACTTAGTAAGTATACCTAAGTTTCATGTATAAGACCTAGCTAACACTAGGACACGCGCAGCAGCAGAAACATGGTTTTCAACTGTTAGTAGCCATTGCGTTCTCGATTAAAACTCCTAGATTAAAATTGAGCGCACGCGTTCTGAATTATAACCACGAATTGGTTAAAGCAATGAAAACATTCAGTAGTAAAGAGCCAACTGTAGGCCAAGCATTAGTCCCAGTGCTAAGTCTTATCACCTTGCTCGCTTTCTCCGTTTATCTTTTTGGTGAAGACGCAAGTTACGGACCAAATCAAATAGCGCTATGTCTTGGGGCTGCGGTCGCTGCTGCAATCGGCTGGAAAAATGGGCAATCTTGGGAACAGATCGAGGAAGCAATGGTGTCGGGGGTAACCATTTCAATCAAACCAATTCTGATTCTTTTAAGTGTAGGTGTTCTGATAGGAACTTGGATTTTGTCTGGGACTGTCCCAACGATGATCTACTATAGCCTCCTCATTCTTGATCCTTCTATTTTTTATGCTGCGGCTTGCGTAATTTGCGGGCTAATTGCATTGAGCATTGGGAGCTCTTGGACAGTCGCTGGCACCGTCGGAATAGCGCTCATTGGCGCGGCTATTGGCATGAACCTGTCTGTTGAAATAACTGCTGGTGCGATAATTTCTGGCGCCTACTTCGGAGATAAAATGTCTCCACTGTCAGAGACAACGAACTTAGCCCCTGCCGTAGCCGGTACCGATTTGTTTAGCCATATTGGTCATATGGTTTGGACAGCAGTGCCGAGCTTTGTATTAGCCTTGTTGGCCTACTTATTCATTGGCCTCAATATCGAAAACACTGACAATAGTGACAACCTCATACAAACAATGGACGCAATTAAGGGGACGTTTGTAATCAATCCGATTTTATTACTCCCAGTTTTGATTCTTTTGGTGATGGCCAATAAACGCTTTCCGCCAATTCCAACGATATTCGCCGGTGCTGCCTCAGCGATTATGCTCGCATTAGTTTTTCAAACCGAGATTGTTTTAGAGTCATCTCCCAATATTAACAACAGTGCCTTAGCAACAATTAGAGGGGTTTGGCTGACTCTTTTTGATGGACATACATTACAGAGCGGCAACACCACGCTTGACGACTTAATGAGCGGTGGTGGAATGAGTTCAATGTTGAACACGGTATGGTTGATTCTATGTGCCATGGTTTTTGGATCGACCATGGATCACACCGGATTACTGGAGTCTCTAGTAAAATATGCGCTCTCATTTGTTGACAGCAACGGAAGCCTCATAAGCACCACGATTTTTACATGTATAGGTGCCAACATAATAACCTCGGACCAATATGTATCAATTGTCTTACCGGGCCGAATGTATAAGCTCGAGTACGAAAACAGAAAATTAGATCCTATAAATTTATCTCGAACCTTGGAGGACTCAGCAACAATAACTTCACCGTTAGTCCCATGGAACACCTGTGGCGCGTATATGAGTGGAACACTGGGTATCGCGACCTTCGCCTATCTCCCTTGGTGCTTTTTTAATCTGATTTGCCCTGCTATTGCCCTATTGTATGGTTTTTTAAATTTTAAAATCATATCTCTGGCAGAGGATTGAACAAGGAGAATATAAAAACCATATACTGCCTAGAGAGAGACTCGATGTAACAAATCCTCTCGATTAAACTGGCGCGCAACTATCTCTTCCTTTGCTAGTTTGCTCAGGCGCTTCAAGCGATATTCCAATTGGTGTGCCAATATTTTATCTCCAATTTTTTCACTCAGCACTAACTTAATCGGACCTCGCCCCTTTAAGAATTTAGAGCCACGGCTCTGGAGGGCAAGACCTTGATGTTCCTCAAAACGACGAGAAACATCGGTAGTAACCCCGGTATAAAGAGCTCCGTCAACAGCACGGATCATATATATCCACCACATACTACTTAATGTCAGGGCGCTGTCCCTTTTCCTCAACCATCCATTCATCCGCAACATTTTCAACATAACCTTCAGCTTTAAGCTTTATTAAATGTGCAAGCAATGTTTTTTTTGCCCATGGCAACAAATGTGCTTCAACATCGTCGTAAGCAGCACAGACCAGCTTTTCTAAATCACACACACCTATAGATCGAAGTCGTTCAAAGATTTTAGCTTCGCGTCTTAAACGATGTGAAATTAGCGAATCAATTTCCTTCAATGGCTCTTCCATTACTCCTCCGTGCCCTGGTGCCAGATAACACATAGGTTGGTCGCGTAATAGTTTCAATGAATTTAGGTAATCCAGCATATTCCCGTCCGGAGGCAAAATCACGGGAGTCGTACCTTGTAAAATGTGATCACCAGTAAATAGTATTTTCGTCTCTCGAAGCAAGTAGCACACATGATTCGAAACATGACCCGGTGTGTAAATCAGCTCCAGTTTATACTCACCAAAATCTACGACCTCACGATTAGCGTAAAGCCTACTGGGAGAAAACGTCATATCTTGTCCCGAGCTCATTGGCGCCGCCAAACCAATCATCTTAGCACCTGTTGCCTCAGCTAATCTTTGAGCCCCTGGGGAGTGATCCCCGTGGGTATGGGTTACTGCGACTGCTTCAAGCTCCGAGCTTCCTATCGCTATCATGAAATTCTCAAACTGAAATTCGTCTACTGGTCCTGGATCTAATAAGCAAAGTCGATTTTGGCCGATTAAATAGCTGTTCGTGCCAGGACCTGTCATCAAACCAGGATTGAGACCCAAAATCCGCCTCACCGGCACCTCACCGAGCTGCAGGTACTCGGCGCTTCCAGGCTTAAATTGATCTTGACCCATCCTAAAACTCCTTATCGAATACTCAAACTGTTATTGCGGATATACTATAACTTATCATTCGTCGTAACTCCTCTGTTCATCTTACTGTGACAAGAATGCAGACCTACGAGACTTAATCTAGAACACTTAAACTGTTACCATAATGCATTGCGTATTTATTTTGAAATTCATCAAATTACCTAAAAGACCGTAGCCAGACTTTCAAGGATGCCAAAATGTATAAAATCCGGACCTTCAATCAAATATCTCAGACGGGCCTTGACCGTTTTTCAGATTCCGAATTTATTATCACCCCCAACCCAACAGAGGCAAGCGCCTACCTCCTTCGAAGTCATAAATTGGAGATCGATGATCTACATATTCCTCAACTCCGCGCGATAGCGCGGGCAGGTGCAGGAACAAATAATGTCCCAATTCAAAACTGTACGAAAAAGGGCATCGTGGTTTTTAACACACCAGGCGCTAATGCAAATGCAGTAAAAGAGCTTGTACTTTGTGGCATGCTTTTAGCCTCCAGGGGTGTTGTGCCCGGAATTAATTTTGCGTCGGCCCAACAGAGCTCTGCCGAATATTCCTCACTCGCAAAATTAATGGAAGCCGAGAAAAAAAGATTTAAAGGTACGGAGATCGCAGGAAAAACACTCGGTGTAATAGGCCTTGGAGCAATTGGATCGTTAGTGGCTGAAATGGCTCTTAGTCTTGGAATGAAGGTTCAGGGTTTTGATCCCGCACTATCGGTGGAGGCTGCCTGGCGTCTGTCAAGTGATGTAAAGCGAATCGAAAACTTAAAGACATTAGCTGGAAGCTCAGATTTTATCACTCTGCACATGCCGGTCCTAGAGGCAACGCGAGGTCTGATAGACGCTGAGATATTCGCTTCGATGCCGCCAAGCGCTTGTCTATTAAATTTCGCTCGAGACGAGATAGTAGATTCTAAAGCACTACTTTTTGCACTTGAAAGTAACCAACTAAGAAAATATGTTACTGATTTTCCCCGCCCGGAGTTGTTAAACAAGGAGAATGTGATCTCAATGCCTCACATCGGAGCAAGCACAATAGAAGCCGAAGAAAATTGCGCAATAATGGCGGCCGACCAGCTAACTGATTTTTTACGAAACGGAAACATAAAAAACTCAGTGAACTTTCCTCAAATCTCCCTTGACCGAGACATTGACACAAATCAAAACAAGAGACTTACAATTAGTAATAAAAACCTTCCGAAAACACTTGGCCAAATTTTAACAGTACTGTCTGATCAAAATCTTAACGTCGTTGACATGATTAATAAGAGTCGAGATGAAATTGCTTATAACTTGATTGATCTGGAGATATCACCTAAACCCGATACAGTAAAAACAATAGCCGCAATAGAAAACGTAACAAAGGTAACACTCATATAACAACCGAAAAAAAATTGTTCTAAACCCCAAGGATTTAAAAAAATGAGTCAAGTATTTAACTTCGGAGCAGGGCCCGCAATGCTTCCCCGAGAGGTAATGGAGAAAGCACAAAAGGATTTCTTAAACTATAACAATATGGGCGCCGGGCTTATCGAAATAAGTCATAGATCAAGCGAGTTCGAACAAGTCCTCTCAGACTGTGACAGCCTATTAAAAGAGCTCGCAACGATTCCGGATAATTATAAGATTTTATACATGCACGGCGGCGCTCAAATGCAATTTTCCGCGGTCCCTCTCAATCTTTTAAATCTAAGTCCAAGCAAGACCGCGAGTTACATAGAGACCGGAACATGGGGAGTAAAGGCCCGCAAAGAGTGTTCTCATTTTGGAAACAGCTTAACCCTTGCCTCTGGCGCAGAAACAGGCTTTACCGAGATCCCTGAAATTGACCCATCCACAGTTGATCCTGAATCTGCTTATGTCCACATTACTTCCAACAACACCCTTTATGGAACTAGATGGACAGCGCTTCCAGATTTTGGGGACATCCCTCTCGTCGCGGACATGACCTCAGAATTTCTTTCGAGAAAAATCGATATAAACAGATTCGGACTAATCTTTGCTGGGCTTCAGAAGAATCTTGGGCCCGCCGGCTTAGCAGTGGTGATAATCCGTGATGACTTACTTGGTTCTGCAATGTCGCAAACGCCTGCCTTATTAAATTACAAGACATGTTTTGATAGCCATTCATTGGCGAATACTACAAATACATTCGCGATATACATGATGTCTTTGGTGCTGGGATGGTTAAAGCGCGAGGGTGGGGTTGACTTGGTTGAGGCTCGAAACGAGTCGAAAGCTAAAATTCTCTATGAGGTGATTGACGATAGCGATCTTTATCTTGGTGTTTCCCGGCCGAAAGATCGCTCAGCGATGAATGTGACATTTAATTTACAAAACCAAGAACTTCTTTCCCCCTTTATTGAACAAGCTGCATCCTGCGGGCTCTACGCACTAAAAGGGCACCGCGATGTTGGTGGCGTTAGAGCATCAATCTACAATGCGATGCCTATCGAAGGCTGCGAAGCGTTGGCACAGTTCATGTTAGATTTTGAGAAAAAGAACTTTTGATTGGCTATGCAAATCCAACGCAAGATCATTCATTGTGACTGTGATTGTTTTTATGCATCAATAGAGATGCGCGATAATCCGAGCCTTCGCGAGCAACCCTTGGCGGTCGGCGGATCCCCAAATCGTAGAGGTGTGATTGCGACCTGCAACTACATCGCTCGCAGTTATGGTATTCACTCCGCCATGCCTGCTTCAAAGGCGCGCCAATTATGTCCAGACCTAATTATCGTCCGCCCGAAGATGGAAAAATATCGAAGGGCTTCCGATGACATTAAAAAAATTTTTTACATGTATACCTCCTTAGTTGAACCCCTGTCCCTTGATGAAGCATATTTAGATGTCAGCAATGCAATCTCATATGACGGCAGCGCTTCAAAAATAGCGGAGGCAATTAGAAACGAAGTCAGAGAAAATATCGGCATTACCATCTCTGCGGGTATTGGACCGAACAAATTTATTGCAAAAATTGCCAGCGATTGGAACAAACCAGATGGTCAATTCACTGTCCTTCCGAATGAGTTACAAGCCTTTGTTGACCAACTCCCGGTTAAAAAACTCCACGGCGTTGGGAAAGTAACGGCCGCAAAAATGGAAAATCTTGGTCTCACTCTTTGTAGCGATATTAAGGAAATGGATGTTGAGGAGTTGAGACGTATATTCGGAAAATTTGGTGAGCGATTATTCGAACTAAGCAAAGGAATAGACAACAGGGAAGTAACGACGGACCGCATTCGAAAATCAATAAGTGTGGAAACCACTTTTGAAAAAGATCTTATAAGCCTAGAAGATTGCCTGAAGCCGATCTCAAACTTAGAACACAAATTACGAGAACGATGGGCGCCACACAATTCTAACTACCGAGTAATTAAACAGTTTGTAAAATTAAAATTCCATGACTTTACCCTTACCACAGCGGAAATGATGTCGAACAGTATGAAATCGCATAATTTCAACGAGCTTGTTCAAGAGAGCTACGCGCGGGGCCGAAAACCGGTCCGATTGCTTGGGATAGGAGTAAGAATTCTGCCCATCAATCAAAACTCTCAAGAAAGCAAGGGTGCGATAAAACATAAATCTAAAGAACCACAGCTAACGCTGTCTCTTGATTAAATCGGTATCTAAGCCAAATGTCCCGTTACAGACCCCCAAGCAAACCCAGCGCCAAATACATCACTCAAACGGGGTACCGCAACTTAAAAAGTGAACTTCATCGACTATGGAAAGTCGAGCGTCCGGTCGTGACGCAATCAGTCAGCGAAGCCGCTGCTCAGGGTGATCGCTCTGAGAATGCTGAATACACCTATGGGAAAAAGCGCCTGAGGGAGATAGATAGCCGTGTTCAATTCATTGTTAAAAGATTGGAGGGCATGAAAGTCATCAGCGAGCCTCCCCCAGATGAAGACAAGATTTATTTTGCAGCTTTCGTTACTCTTGAATTTCAGGATAAAGAAAAATCACGGTCAATCACTTACAGAATCGTTGGCCCAGATGAACTTGAACCCAAACTAAATTATATAAGTGTGGATTCAACGCTTAGTCATTCTCTCCTGGGAAAGACTCTCGGCGACTCCATTACAGTTAAAACAAAAGCAGGCTGTCGTACCTATAAGGTAATCGCTATTCGGTATGAAAACACAAGGGCCAGCATTTCATAATGAATTACCACACCTCTATTTTCCCTTGGAATTTAACTGAGATAATTGCTCTTCAGTCGCTTCTGGCTGAAACTTTTGCTTCCATTCGGTATACGGCATGCCATAAATAATTTCTCTCGCTTGGTTGTTATCAAGAGCGGCACCTCTGCTACCCGCTTCTTCAGAATACCACTTAGAAATACAATTCCGGCAAAAATTCGCTAAGATCATTAAATCTATGTTTTGCACATCCTTGTTCTCATCAAGGTGCGCTAAAAATCTTCGAAATGTCGCTGCTTCAATTTCCGTCTGCGTTTCACGACTCAAATCCATACACTTAGTCTCCCGGTCTTAGAATTGCTCTCTGAAAGATATCCCACAAAAAAGAATCAAGCGGCCTCCTCAGAATCTGTACTCGATCCTAGTTCCCGAAGCGGCTTGTTACGGTGCTTTTTGTCCTTTGTTAGAAACTGTCTTTCAGCGATATTAAACGCATCCCGTATTGCAACATACAAATCTTCATGCTCTGATTTATCGTGCTGTTCATGAGACACTCGGATGTCGTATCCTGCGAAATGAATATCTATGTTTACTGAATATACCTTACCCTTGTGACGGTGATTATGTGGAGAATCAATGACAATTCTCCCTGTTAAAATATGTCCGCAATAACGCATGAGCTTACGTAATCTTTTATCTACCGCATCGACCAGTGGGTTAGATTGCTCGATATTATGAAAAAATATTTGCACGTCGTGATTCATGTATATTTCTCCTTGTCTATTAAGATTAATGCTCTTTCTAAAACCTCACTTTCTAATTATTAACAGGAACACAATTGCCTCGTCCAATCATAATACTTGGACGAAATCAGCTGTATTAGGAAGAATTTTTTACGGAGTTTAGATTGCAAAAGGGAACGAATGTTAAAAGCAAATTGAACCCAGTCATTGGTCAACTTAAAAACTAGCTGAGATCGAATAAATACGCCCACTCTTTCTCCTCAAATCAGAATTTAGAGTACTACCCTGTTAAACTAATGTCCAAATTTTTTTATTTACAACTGATCTTTTGCAAATCACCGACGTAGCACCAATGCCATGGCTCGTAAGCAATTCCAGCGAGATTATTCCGCGGATAAGATAGATTGAACCCGAAGTTTATTGCATTGCTTGCCAGCCATTTAAATGCATGTGTTTCTTCGAACCCCTCATCAAGAACACGTTCTCCTGGCGACGTTAGATCGATTGCCCTGCCCGTATGATGCTCACTAAACCCTGGTGCGGCATTTATCGTCAGTATTTCGCCCAAAGACTGGCCCCGATTCAGTTTCCGTCGAATTATTTCCGCCTGATAATCAAGATCTCTAAAACCTGAGACAAGTTGAAGTGAAACCCCATCTAATGCTGCTTGCCGACACATCTTTTTCCATGATTCGCGGGTCTCCAAAGTAAGCAATTGAGGTCGACCATAAATATCTATACCAGCTTCTACAAGCTTAGCAGGGACTTGGCACAACGGCATATTACAGGTGTTCACATGAGAGTCATCAATTCCTAGCTCAGCATGCAAGTGCCTAATTCTTCCTAAGAAGTCTTCCTCCAGCATTTTTCCCCTTCTTAATTCGAACGCAGTTCCTAAACTTCCGATCTACGTTTAACTCAGCGACATTCCAAGCAAATTTAATTCTATTTTTAATTTATTTATATGATTTTAATTGATCTTATCAGGTTTTTGATCAGGCCACAGATAATCAAACTTATTTGCATCAGCGAGACCGTCTACAATCCTCTCAAATTGATTTAGCTATTTCCTTTTCTAAACCAACCGAGTTATCCCTCAAAACCGCATCTTTTCGGCCGATAACAATGAGATCAAAAGTCATGTCGCTAATTCAGGAGCACCTTAATCAAAATGGCTAACCTACCCGTTATTGTAGGATTTGGTGGTATTAGTCCGGCCGGTCGAAGCTCTGGATTAAATGGATACCGCCGCCTAGTATTTGAAAGCCTAGACCTCCCTAAAAGAATAAACACGCTTCAAAACCTCGGCTCTTTGATGGGTCGCATAAACAAAGATTCAGATGGATCGTGGTTGTGGGATAAAAATACGGTTTTAGATATCGAAAAATGCCTCATGGAAAACACCCTGGATCTTCTCAATGGGACGCTTGTCAGGAAACTTGAAACTAACTTATTTGATCCCAGTCAAATAATCCAGAACAAAAACTTCAAACTTATTGCTAACAATGAGCGAGGAATGCAGTTCAGCATATTGAACAAAAGCTTACCCCAAGTACTTCCAAAAGAGTGGCGGTTTTTAAGTAACAATGGCGAAACCACTTCTTTTAATGTTTCACAATCATTACAAGTTAATTTAGCTCAATTTTCTCAATCGCCGGTAAACACAGCTGGACAATTACCTACAGGTTTTGATCCAGCTAGCCTTTACGCCTCGCGCAACCATCCCCGGGGACTCCAGCTCACGGTTTTTGGCGCATCAGACGCATTGGACTCAATGGGCATTGAGTGGGAACAAATCAGAGAAAAAGTCGCTCCGGATAGGATTAGTGTTTACGCCGGTAGCTGCCTTAGTCAATTAGATATCAATGGGAATGGAGGGTTGCTTCAAGCTCGTTTGCGAGGCAAACGAGTCAGCTCGAAGCAGCTACCGCTGGGGCTTGCTGAGATGCCCGCCGATTTTATCAATGCATATTTGCTTGGAAGCATGGGCACAACTGGCGCGACTCAAGGTGCTTGCGCAACGTTTTTATATAATTTAAGGAACGCTGTAGAGGACATTCGTCGAGGAACGCATCGAGTTGCAATAGTGGGAACCAGTGAAGCCCCACTTACTCCGGAGGTTTTAGAAGGGTTCTGCGCAATGGGCGCGTTAGCTGATGATGCCGGATTACGCACACTTGACGGATTATCAAAGGATGCGCAAATCAATCATAGAAAAGCATGTCGACCTTTTGGCGAAAATTGCGGATTTACCTTGAGCGAGTCCGCACAATTTGTAGTCCTTTTTGATGATCAATTGGCGATTGAGCTTGGAGCAAACATACAAGGAGCCGTTAACGATGTCTTCATAAGTGCGGATGGCTTCAAGAAGTCTATTTCTGGCCCAGGAGCGGGAAATACAATCTGTATGGCGAAAGCGATGGCGGCGACCCGTCATGTTTTGGGAGAAGAAAAATTCAAAAATAGATGCTTTATGCAAGCGCATGGGACAGGGACTCCACAAAACAGAACAACAGAATCAGCTATGTTTAGTCGATTAGCGAAAGAATTTGGTATTAAAAACTTGCCTGTTCTTGCCGTTAAATCGTACCTTGGCCACTCAGTTGCCAGCTCTGCTGGAGATCAATTAATGGCAACCCTCGGCGTTTGGCAGGATGGTATCCTTCCAGCAATTCAGAACGTCGATAGCCTTGCGCAGGACGTAACATCTCAGAATTTGGATTTCGTTCTCGAACATCGCAATACCGGTACGACCGCATTTGATGCCGCGTTTCTAAATTCAAAAGGGTTTGGCGGCAATAACGCCAGCGCTTCAGTGCTATCTCCGACAGTGACGAAAGCTATGCTTCAGCGCCGACATGGAAAAAAGGCGATGAAAACGCATGAGACAGAACATTTAAAGGTTCAGGAGCTTCGCGAAAGCAATCAAGTCAAAGCAAGGGAGGGCTCGACGGCACCTCTTTACAGATTCGATTACAATGTTTTAGATGATCAGGCGCTGTGCTTCGAGGGCGATGCTATAAACATTAGAGGGGTTGCGCCTAGCGTAAGTCTGACTCCCTCTTCGGCATATGACGACATGATTGATTGAAACAATCTATGTAAAGTTAAGTATTTTTCGCTCTGCAATTTTCTCTTTCCAAATTTTAGGACCTGTCTGATGGACCGCCGCGCCGTTCACGTCAACCGCCACGGTTACCGGCATGTCCTCAACCACAAACTCGTGGATAGCCTCCATACCAAGATCCGCGAAAGCCACAACTTTTGATTTCCGTATAGCTTGAGACACTAAGAAAGCAGCGCCTCCAACGGCCATTAAATAAACCGCGCGGTGTTTCCTAATAGCATCAACACCAATCTTCCCGCGCTCAGCCTTTCCAATCATGCCAATTAAACCTGTACCTGCCAAGATGGCATCAGTAAACTTATCCATTCTAGTAGCAGTTGTTGGCCCAGCAGGGCCAATAACCTCATCACGGACCGCATCAACCGGACCTACATAGTAGATAAGTTTGTTCTTAAAATTAACGCCCTCCGGCAAATCAATACCCTCAGCTATCATTCCGACCAGCCTCTTATGCGCTGCATCCCTGCCAGTTAATATTGTTCCGGTGAGCAGAAGCGTCTCGCCAGGAAGCCACGCGGCTGTTTGCTCTGGTGTCAATTTGTCTAAATTGACTCTCCGTGCTCGAGGACCTACATCCCATGTGATTTGCGGCCATTCGGTTAAGTTTGGTGGAGAAAACTCAGCTACACCACTTCCATCAAGATGAAAATGAGCGTGCCGTGTCGCTGCACAATTCGGGATCATAGCGACTGGCAGTGATGCTGCATGAGTTGGATAATCTAAAATCTTAACATCCAAAACTGTCGTCAACCCACCCAGTCCTTGCGCACCAATGCCAAGCGCATTCACACGCTCCATAATCTCCAAACGCAGTTCATCTAGTCTGCTGCTAGGACCTTTCATTCTTAATTCATGAATATCAATCGGATCCATCAAAGATCGCTTCGACATTAACATCGCTTTTTCCGCAGTGCCCCCAATTCCAATCCCTAACATCCCCGGTGGGCACCAGCCGGCACCCATCTGAGGGACTGTTCTCTCAACCCAATCTACAATGCTGTCACTTGGGTTCAACATTGCTAACTTCGATTTATTTTCAGAGCCACCACCTTTTGCAGCAAGCATTACATTGACCCCTGCGCCGCGAACTATTCTGGTATGCACGACAGCAGGAGTATTATCCTTACTATTTTTTCTTGCACCCGCTGGATCTGATAGGATACTGGCCCTCAGTGTATTGTCGGGGTCGAGATAGGCCCTCCGCACACCCTCGTTTATCATTTCCTCAATTAATTGATCACCTTCCCACTGCACGTCCATACCGATGTCTAAGAAAACACAAACAATACCAGTGTCTTGGCAAATCGGACGCTTTCCCTCCGCACATAAACGAGAATTAATTAAAATCTGAGCCATTGCATCCTTTGCTGCTGGCGATTCCTCCATCTCGTAAGCTTTATTCACCGCCCGAATAAAATCAATCGGGTGGTAATAAGAAATATACTGTAACGCGTCCGCGACGCTCTGAATCAGATCCTCACTCCGAATTAACATACTCAAAGCCCCTCATACACTAATCGTTTTCATACGTATTATTGCTCTTAAAAAACTGCAATTTCTAATACTCACTATATCTGCTTAAAGCCCTCTAACTGAATGAATATCTCAATTAAAAGGGAAATAACCTGCTCTACATCTCTGCCGAACTGCGATAGTATTTCTGTTCACGTAAATATGGAAGAATTCTATCAATGCTTAACTCACAAGACCCTCATATTGAATACAGCCTAAAAAATAGAGTGTTCACACTCAAGATCGATCGTCCCGATAAAAAAAACGCCCTACTTCCGCATATGTATCGCTCCCTAGCTGCTGGATTGAACTTGGCGGACTCGATGGAAGATGCTGCTGTCATTCTGATTACAGGAGTGGACAACTGTTTCACGAGCGGCAACGACGTAAATGGTTTTATAGCAGCGACCGACTCGAAAGAGTCTAGCGACGACCAACCATCGAGAATGCTAATGCACGCTCTGAACGAAACTCAAAAACCAATTGTTGCCGCAATAAGTGGGATGGCAATTGGAATAGGCACCACCCTTCTTATGCATTGTGACTTAGTATACGCGTCCGAAGACTGCTTTCTACAATTGCCCTTCACCCGCCTTGGATTATGCCCAGAGGCCGGCTCTAGCTCACTTTTGCCGAAACAGATTGGCCACCAGAGGGCAGCAGAGCTATTGCTGCTTGGTGATCGAGTTAGCGCTGAAAAGGCTTACGAGTATGGCCTAGTAAACAAGGTACTGCCTCAACCTGATTACCTCAACTACGCAAGACAAAAGGCTTTCGAGCTAGCGGCGTTGCCATCAAAATCGGTGCAAACCAGCAAAAGGCTATTGAAACAAACCACAATCACAGAGACTCGAGCTGTGATCGATAAAGAGCTCATCGAGTTTGCCGCTCTACTCGAAACCCCGGAAGCTCAAGAAATTGTTAAAAGTTTTATCAATAGATCGGCGTCTGGAAAATCTAGCTGACAATACAGACTACCCCTCCCCTGAAAGGACCTCTTTAGCTCGATTAATTTTTTTAGCTAGGTAGTCTGAACCACCCTTGTCGGGGTGCATTTTCCGCATAAGGGAACGGTGCGCAGACACTATCTCATCGAACGTCGCGTCACCGGGCAGCCCAAGAATCTCCAATGCGACAGCACGGCTCATTTCAACAGTGCCCTCATCTCGTTGCGCGCCCTCTCGAGATAAATCGTTGCCCTCCCAATCCGGATGCATGCGTTCAATGTAAGCCTGTAACACTTGCCGTGAATCAGCATCCTCGATGCATTCACTGAACAATTGTGCAACCTGAGCAGCGTCTAAGTCTTCTAATTTCCTGCCGATAAATCGACCACTCAATACTTCACCCACCATGTCTCCCGTCTGATGATTTAACTCCATTGCTAAGAAACGCGTTCGCAACTTCGAACTATCGGAACTATTAGGAATACTTTGGGTTTTACGATTTCTAAACATTTGCCAAATAGGCAAAAATCTAATGAGTGTTGGCAGAAAACGGACCATAAAAGTTGCCGCCACTCCGATTGGAGCTAAAATAAATTGAATAGGTAGTCTCCCCAAGGCTATTAAAACCCCAGTCAAAAGCACTGCGGAAAGCGACACAAAGACAAATATTTTTTGGCGTCCGGTGAAGTTAAAACGCGAGGAAAGAGCCTGCGCCAGATAATAAGAAGCCAAAGGCAAAATTAGTAAGGCTATCAAACGTAGTATCATTTGTGTATTAAACTATTTACCGAGCTGCTGTTCCAGTAATTTCAAAGAACCGCTAGCGCCTGCACAATGTCTAGTAAGTGCCTTTAACCCACCCGCCGCATAGACCGCAACCGCACCAAGCAATATTCTAATTTCATTGGCACTTCCCAAGTCAAACGCGGAATAAGCCCCCCCTGACAACCTCGCAAGATTTTTAAAAGCTGTTTGAACGAGAGGGTCGGCACCCTCTTGAAACATAAATATTGGAACGTTTAGCAAACCAAGCTTGCCGGCCAATTCAGCCAATGTATCAAGATTTTCTTCCATCGCATCGCCCACAAAAACCAACGCCTTAAGTTTTTGCTTTCTATTTTCATCAATCGCGTGATTAAAAACTCTGTGAATCTGAGTGGCGCCTGCAGCACAACGAATCTTGCGCATCTGCGCCCTTAATGCTGAGCCATCTCTATGCCATTCACTTGCAAAAAATTCACCAAACCCACGAAAATAACAAAACTTAATATCTAAGCCCCCAAGGTCGTGTGCAGCAGAAAACATTTCATCTTGCAGCTGACTGGCGACGTCCCAAGTCGCCTCGCGACTCGCCGTTGCATCCAAAGCAAATAGTACGCGAGCGGATTTATTCATTTTTGGGATAATGGCAACTTGATTCAGAAAATTTTTGACGTCGGAGCTACTGGAGCTAGCTGATTGGTTCGACTCACGATTTCGATTTTTTAGAAATGTTGGAAGTTTAATGACAGTTTACTCGTATTGAGGAGTTTATAATCCATTTTAAAAGAACCTGTGTTAGCTTCAATTCATGCTAGACCAAACTTATCAGCAGAGCCCAGCAAGAACCAATCCCGACAAGAACAAACACTCCATACTGCCACCCAATGACTTCGCTATCGTGGTTTACGCACGGCTTGGCTAGTTTGATAAACACAGATACACAGTTTGTGTACAACAATGAATTGAAACCAAAAGCCAGAGCTGGACCAATGACCGTTAGATCATCCGCATAAGCAAGACATAAGACGAAACCGATCAAGAGTCCAATTAAACCAGCATAAGGTAAAGAATTGGCGACAAGTTTCAGAACATTTTTAGAGTCAGTGGCGACGCCTATAAGTAAAATACAACCGGCTGAGGCTAGTAGAAATAAACCTGATCCAAAATCAAAAAAAGCAATTAAACTATTTTCACTATCAGCGGTTACCGAGATCAAGTCAAATAAAAAAATAAAACATGCTGCCAAAAGAAACTTAAATTGAAATACTGCTGGCAAAGTAATTTCAGAGTTATTAACAACTAAAGTTGCGACTCCAAAAACAACAAAAACATAAACGAATGCGAGGAGCAAAATAGAAGTCGCCGGGTACAAAGCATCGAGATCCGATGCATTACCAAGCATAAAAATCGCGCCTACTAGCGCTGCAATAACTCCTACCTGAATACTAATACTTCTCGCTATGACAAATCCGTATTTAGATCCTCGACTCGCGATAAAAGCGCAACCAATTGGAAGGGATATAAATAAAATAGATGTCAGGTCAATAAGCGCAGCAAACATATGACGCCACTCCCGAAAGACTTATTACAACTCATTCGGTCATCTCAGAGAAACGAGAAAATTTACCGAGAATGGTGCGGATGGGGAGACTTGAACTCCCACACCTTTCGATACTAGAACCTAAATCTAGCGCGTCTACCAATTCCGCCACATCCGCATATGAGCTGAAACTTTGAGCTCCATTATACTCGAACTAACAAACAAACCAAGTTTATCCGAGGAGCAACGCTCTAATTTGATGGGTAGTACTAAAAGTCAAAAGATGATGTATTATAAATGGACAAGCTTTGAGGAGATAAGAATGTCAGATTTAGAGATTAAACACCATAACGGCATTGCTACATTAACAATGAACAGACCAGAAGCGAGGAACGCCCTCAGTTTGGAGATGCGTGAGGAACTCATTCAGGCTCTTCATGATGTTGAACATGATCCTGGAGTGCGTTGCGTTGTGCTTAATGGTGCCGGTGAGCACTTTATGGCGGGCGGGGATGTTAAAGGAATGGGTCAATCGATAAATAAACCCAGAGCTGAGATCAAGAAAGAGTTTTTGCTTCGAATACATGATTTGCACCCTATAATGTTTTCGATGCGTCGTATGCCGAAACCAATAATAGCCAGTTGCAGGGGAGCATCTGCTGGCGCTGGGGTCAGCATCGCGCTCGCATGCGATCTGGTTATTGCTTCTGAAGATGCATTTTTTACGCTCGCTTACTGCAAGATAGGCACGAGTCCAGATGGCTCATCATCATTCCATCTGCCCCGAGCGGTCGGGATAAAAAAAGCGATGGAAATTGCATTACTTGGTGACCGTTTCACTGCTGAGGAAGCAAAGAATATCGGGATGATAAATTTTGTTGTGCCTACAGAAAACTTAACCCAAGAAACAGAGACGCTTGCAACCAGGCTTGCGAAAGGACCCACACACGTCTACGGTAATACAAAAGCACTTTTTTATAGATCACTAGAAAGTGAGTTTGAAAGTCAGTTGCAGGCAGAAGCTGCAGCGTTTGCTGACTGCGCTTCACGCGATGATTTCCAAGAGGGCGTAACCGCCTTCATTGAAAAACGCACAGCAAAATTCAACGGCACATAGAACACAAATTAGTAAATGACTTAGATTCCGGCTGGAACTGATGCAGATCGTTGTATTAGTTCCAGTCTTTCTTGCAACCGATATAGGCTCTCATTCACTTGCAAGCGATGTGCATTTATCGACTCCATCGACTCCTCCATATATTCTAGTCGACCAACTAGTCCCAAAACGGTACTATCGCCGCTATTCAACGACTGTCGAATTGACTCCAAGTCAGACCGCAAACTTGCGAGACTATTTACACTTTCCTCAAGGGATTCGACAACGAGGACAGTTTCTGCAAGATCTACCTCGGCGGAGTTTAATGACATTTCAAGGTTCACTATAAGCTCAGATGTCCCCGCTAACTTTTTATTAAGATCGGTTAATGACTCATCTTGCCCACTATTTACCAACTCAGTGCGCGCAACGCCCCCCTGAATATCTTCTAACGCAACATTTATTACTCGCCTCGCCGCCCAAAGCTTATCTATCTCGGAGAAATTAAAATCAATCCTCTCATTTAAGTTTAGATTAGACTCTTCTGCATTGTCACCGGCAAAAGACAATCGGCGCTCCAAGTCCGCAATTCTCATTAACGCCGCCTCTCGTTCTGTTAATGCTTCTGAATAAGCTAAATAACCGAGATAAGCTGAGCCTAAAAAACTGAATGACAAAAAAAGTATCGAGAGCCTCATCCACCCAGAGACATTCGATCTATATGCTTGGTGCTTGCCGTGGGGAGGGGCAACAATCTCTTGTCCCTGCGCTCTCCGACCATTTCGATGCGCATTTACATCGTCTATCTCGGGCACCATTGGAGGTATATCATCTAAGTCATTTTTATCAGCCATTCGGGCATTATCCTAAAAATCAACGCGTCTGGCCATCGTTAATAATTTGGCATGCTCATCCGAGAGCAATGGCATCATCAAAATCTCAATGCTAAAATACAAGAAAAACTATCACTATCATCACGAGGAAAGTATTTATGGAAATCACCGCTCTCGACAGCTACTTATTTCGCTGGGTCCACATGCTCGCTGGGGTAGCATGGATTGGCCTCCTCTACTATTTCAATTTTGTTCAGACCGAATATTTTAAGGTAGCTGAACCAAGTGCTAAATCTTCCGCTATCTCACAATTGGTGCCACGAGCACTATGGTGGTTCCGCTTTGGAGCGCTTTTCACTTTTTTATCCGGCTTGGCACTTGCCGCTTATCTGGGCGTCGCGACAAACTACTACATTGCTGTAGGAATGCTTCTAGGAACACTGATGTTTCTCAATGTGTGGCTTATTATATGGCCAAACCAAAAAATCGTTATTGAATCTAATACCGAAGTGATAGAAGGGCGCCCCGCGCTCGCAGAAGCGCCAGGCGCTCAGGGTAAAGCCGGTCTAGCTTCTCGCACAAATACACTTTTTTCTTTACCAATGTTGTTTTTCATGGGCGCGTCGGGTCACTTAGGCGGTGCCGGGAGTATTCCCATGTCAGCACAGACTGATATGGGCGTTAGCGACCTTGGCCTCGCTGTCGCAATAATCATTGTTCTAGGACTTGAAGTAAACGCAATCAAGGGAAAGCTGGGGCCTATGGCAAGTGTTGTTGGCGTTATACACATGGGTGTATTACTTACTCTTGGCCTGATGCTCAGTCTTCAGTTCTTGTGAAACGAAGCACCAATTTTTAGACAAAAAAAAGCAGAGCCAATGGCTCTGCTTTTTTTTTACCGATCTACATCATGCCGCCCATGCCACCCATGCCACCCATGCCACCCATATCAGGCATAGCTGGTGCTGCTGACTTCTCCTCTGGCAACTCGGTGACCATCGCTTCCGTCGTAAGCATGAGACCCGCAATTGACCCGGCAGCCTGAATAGCAGCACGTGTTACCTTCGCAGGATCCAAAATACCCATATCTATCATATCCCCGTATTCACCAGACGCGGCATTAAAGCCATAATTCCCAGACCCACCAGCAACCTTGTCCAAAACCACTGACGATTCCTCGCCAGCATTCGCTACAATTTGCCTAAGAGGCGCGGTAACGGCTTTTAACAATAGGTTGATCCCGACGCTTTGATCTTCATTATCTCCGCTAAGCCCAGTAACAGCTTGAAGAGCTCTTACAAGTGCGACCCCACCACCCGGGACAACACCTTCCTCCACGGCGGCTCTGGTCGAATGAAGCGCATCTTCAACACGCGCCTTCTTCTCCTTCATTTCCATCTCAGTCCCCGCACCGACTTTGATAACTGCGACGCCGCCAGCTAACTTAGCAACACGCTCTTGAAGCTTCTCGCGATCGTAATCAGACGAAGTCTCTTCAATTTGAGCACGAATTTGAGATACTCTCGACGCGATTCCTGCAGCGTCCCCTGCACCATCAATAATTGTCGTATTTTCTTTACTAATCTGAACCCGCTTGGCTGAACCTAAATCTTCGATCGTTGCACCTTCTAAGTTTAGACCGACTTCCTCGGAAATAACGGTTCCTCCTGTCAGTATAGCGATATCTTCCAGCATTGCCTTTCGACGATCTCCAAAGCCAGGAGCCTTAACGCCCGCTACTTTCACGATACCTCTCATGTTATTCACAACGAGTGTCGCTAGAGCCTCACCCTCGACATCCTCGGCAATAACCAATAAAGGCCGGCCCGCTTTTGCAACACCTTCCAGGAGACCGAGCATATCGCGGATGTTTGAAATTTTCTTGTCAACCAACAATATCAAGGGATTTTCCAGATCAACACTCATATTTTCTTGATTGTTGATAAAGTAAGGAGACAAATAGCCCCTATCAAATTGCATACCCTCAACTACGTCTAACTCATTTTCAAGACCAGACCCATCCTCGACCGTGATAACGCCTTCCTTTCCTACTTTGTCCATCGCTTCAGCAATAATTTCTCCGACTTGCTCGTCCGAGTTTGCAGAAATAGTGCCAACTTGGGCAATCGCTTTAGAATCGGTACAAGGGGTCGAAAGCTTGCCGACCTCTGTAACAAGAGCCGCTACAGCCTTATCGATGCCACGCTTCAAATCCATAGGATTCATACCAGCCGCCACCGACTTTAAACCTTCATTCAAAATAGACTGCGCTAATACAGTTGCTGTTGTTGTTCCATCGCCGGCGACATCCGATGTCTGGGATGCAACTTCCTTCACCATCTGTGCACCCATATTTTCAAACCGGTCTTCCAGCTCTATCTCTTTTGCAACCGAGACTCCGTCCTTTGTTACAGTTGGTGCACCAAAAGACTTGTCCAAGATTACGTTTCGGCCCTTGGGACCTAGTGTCACCTTCACCGCATCTGCGAGAACATTAACACCTGAGATGAGTTTTTGGCGCGCAGAATCGCCGAATTTTACGTCTTTAGCCATGATCTTTTATTCCTTTGTAAAAACTTGCTGTTAATTTTAGTAGACGAGCGCCTGCCGAGGCTTAACTCTCAATTACACCAAAGATTTCGCTCTCATTAAGTATAAGAAGCTCTTCGTCATCGATTTTTACCGTGTTGCTCGCATACTTGCCAAATACGACAGTGTCACCAACCTTTAAATCGACTGGTTGTAGCGCGCCGCCATCTTGACGTTTCCCGGGGCCCACTGCTAATACCTCTCCTTGAGCCGGCTTCTCCGTTGCCGATCCGGGCAAAACAATACCTCCTGCGCTCGTGGTTTCTTCTTCCATACGTCGAACAACGACTCGATCCTGTAGCGGCCGAATATTCATTGTGTCACTCCTCACAAATATGTTGATTAAAAAAGCAGCTCTGTCAGCACCAAACACCGCTCAACTGCACTAAAAAATCCACAAAGTGGACCGATTTTATCTCTATGGGGTTTCAGAAGATTGAATTCAATGCCTAATTGAAATTTTTTTAACAATAAATCCAATTTTATCAGCTCGAGTAAGAATAGCGGTAAGATGAGATCTCTGTTCAGTAACGCACCCCAAGGTTGCGGGCTAATATCACCTAGCGCGCGTCTCTTTTATCATCAACCAAGGCCGAGTCGCTTGGATGCGCACTCCCCGGAACATACTCTCCATCTATGATGATGTCAGAAGCCCTGCCGCTTTCGCTCCCCGCTCTTGTATCGAAAGCATTCGACTCTCTCATTCCTAAAGTCGAGAAGAATCCTATGGTTACAATCTTATCTGCAAGAGCCCTTCTCAACGGACTTGCAAGAAAGAGAAAGCCAACAGTGTCAGTAATAAATCCCGGAGTCAGCATCAATGCACCCGCAGAAGCAAGGAGCATACCCTCAACCATCTCTTGCGCCGGAACTTTGCCAGATTGTAACTTCTGTTTAGCTCTTAGGAGAGTAGAAAACCCTTGACGCTTTAAGATTTGAACTCCGACAACTGCTGTTCCGACCACCATCAAGAGAGTCCAAGCTCCGCCAA